>MDTE01085829.1_pt1 | contig 41504 bp, 41 predicted proteins | sample 811231 | NCBI WGS metagenome assembly MDTE01 (sample SAMN05326651, study PRJNA326480) | marine metagenome | isolation source: seawater | place: Indian Ocean: Red Sea | collected 2010
TTCATGGCTTTTTAGAAAGTTTAGAAAATGGAGTGAACCGATACATTACTGCTCGTGGAATAGAATACACAAATAAGGAGTCATTAATTTTTGGTTTTTCTGAAGTAGTTATTTATTCTGGTGAAAATAGACCATTTGATATAGGATATATGAACCCTATTTCTACTCATTTAGAAATTGAATTAAATGACCGCTTAAATAAAATAGGGTACAATCATGCTAATGCTGTTTGGCAGGCTAGTCTTGACTGGATGGCAAATAATAAGGTTAGAGTTTCCGGTAATATTTTATTTGATGAATTTGTCATTGATGATATTCAAAAAAATGCAGGCAAAGAACATGGTCTAGCCTATTCTGCTCGGGTTTCATATAGTCCTGTACATTCAGAAAATGTTAGTATTTCTGCATATGTACAACATATTAAGGTTGGTACTTCTACCTTCAGGCACGGAAATGGCACAAATAATTTTGTGATTAGGGAAAAACCCCTGGGTTGGCATCATGGTAGTGATGGCTTGGAATCTATGATTGGCATAAAAGTAAATTATAAAGATTCAATGTTGGCAGATATCAACATGGGGCAAAGAGAGACAGGTGATGAATCCATTTTATCTAACCCTTATATTCCATATATCGATTATTTATCAGGTCCGTTCCCTAGTGGCAATGTTGAAAAAAATATTTTTTTATTTTCCACTTTTAAATGGCATTGGAAACCATGGGTAAGATTTGAAAGTAGAACGGATTGGTCTAAAGACGATGGTCTTGAAATATCCGCAGGTGTATTTTTATTTTTACCTAAAATGTTTGTTATTAAATAATTGGACAAAAAAAGCGACTGATTCCAGTCGCTTTTTTTAGGTAATTTTTTACTTTAGTGAAATTAAAGATTATAATCTAATCTAATTGCGACTCCTCCCCAATAGGTGGCACTACCATATTTCAAATCAGAGCTCATGAATCCTTCTCCACCTATAAGAATATTAAAAGGAAGATTTAGACCTTTTTTCATCATATTTTCAAGTGAAATACCAGCGAAGCCTCTAAGTCCTGTAGCATCACCAACTAGACCAACATGACCTTCAGAAAATACAAGTCTAGCTAAGGTTAGATTTCCGCCTACACCTATTGCAAGGGGTGTGAATTCTTCACCTGTATTATGTTTCGCGGGGTAGGCACCAACTGTAGCACTTAACCCAAACCTGAGACTACCAAGATCAAAGCCCCACGGTGTAGTTATTACTAAACTTCCACCCACTGGTATTTTATCAAAAAAGCTTCCTTGAACCAGTCCTGCGCTTCCAGAAATACCAATATTAAAACCAGGACCTTTATTTACATAATGTTCTTCTTCAGAATTTGTTGTATCAGCAACAACGGCAGTTGCATCTCCAGCAGGAGTAGTATCAGCATCGACTGTACTTTCACCACCTTCTGAATCTAATTCTAATCCTAGCTCTGCAGCCATCTTTCTTTTTGCTTCATCAGCTGCAGCTTGTGCAGCAGCGTCAAGTTCAGCTTCTTCTGCTGCCTGCTTTTCAGCAAGTTTCCTAGCTTCTTCTTCTTCTTTTTTCCGTTTTGCTGCTTGCCGTGCTTCCTTAGCCGCTTTTTGAGCGGCGGCTTCGACTGCCGCTTCCTTAAGGGCTTCAGCTTCAGCGGCAGCTTTGTCAGCTGCTTCCTTTGCTTGCCGAGCTTTTTCTATTGGATCCACTTCTGTTTCAGATTGGGCAAAAGTGATGCCTAAAATTATTGTGCCTGCTAGCATATATTTAAATATTGACTTTATGATCATTATAGTACCTTATTTTATGTTACGTATAAACCCGTATAGGTAAAAAACTTAGAAGAAAAATACTATTCTTACAAGTATTTAAATTCTTTATCTATAATTAAATTTATGTTAATAAATGATGTCTAATTTAAAAGAAATTAAACTGTACTCTCAATCTATATTTAAAGGTTGTTTATTAGATGTTCGAAAAGATTCTATCCAACTTCCAAATGGGAAAAAATCTACTCGTGAATGGATTAACCATCCCGGGGCTGTTTGTTGTATTCCAATACTACCAGATGGAAAATTAGCTCTTATTAAACAGTATCGGTATCCGGTACAATCTGAAATGATTGAATTTCCTGCCGGTAAACTAGACCCCAATGAAAACCCGGAAGATTGTGCTCTAAGAGAATTACAGGAAGAAATTGGATATCATACAAATAAACTAACTTTTCTAACAATCATTCATCCTGCCATTGGGTTTGCCAATGAGAAAATGTGGCTTTATCTTGCAGAAGAACTGGTAGAGTCTCAAAAAAAATTAGATTCGGATGAATTTGTTGAATTAATACCAACAGAAATGGATAAAGCCTTGAATATGGTTTGGGATGGTAAAATTACCGATGTGAAAACAATTATCGGACTTTTATGGTTAGAAAAACTTAAATTTCGAAAATAGAATTTTTGAATGAAAGGCTTCTCTCTTTTTTTTCTATTATCCTTTCTGGTTGGGAAAAATCATTCATCAATAAGTGGTTTTGTTCGTGAGAAGGCATCCGGTGAACCAATTTCCTATGCAAATGTTTTTATTTCAAATTCTAATTTAGGCGCTGCTACAAACCAAGATGGATATTTTGTTATCCCAAAAATTCCAGTTGGAGACATTGAATTAAATGTTTCCATGATTGGTTATAGTATTTATCAAGAGCAATTAATGCTCTTCGAAAGTGAGCCTATACGTCTTGAGATTCAATTGATAGAAGAAGTAATCCAGACTGATGAAATTTTAGTTACGGCAGAAAGACAGAAATTTGAAAAATCCATAGAAAGTAGTCAAATTTCATTGAATTTGAGAGAGATCAATTCAGCACCAGCATTTGTAGAGCCTGATGTTTTTCGCACTTTGCAGATGCTCCCTGGTGTACAGACTACTAGTGATTTTTCAAGCGCTCTATATGTGCGAGGTAGTACACCTGATCAAAACTTAATAATGTTAGATGGTATTGCTGTTTACAACCCGTATCACCTTGGTGGAATTTTTTCTACCTTTAATACTGATGCCATTAAAGAAGCTGATTTTCATGCAGGTGGTTTTCCAGCCCGGTATGGCGGAAGGATGGGGGCAATACTAAATGTTATAAATAGGGAAGGTAATTCACAAAAAATTACCGGCTCAGCGAATTTATCTCTGATTTCTAGTAAAGGGCTTTTAGAAGGGCCAATCCCCAAATGGAAAGGTGTTAAAGGTTCTTGGATGATCTCTGGTAGGCGCACATATTTTGATACTGTAATTAATGCTTTACAAATTCCTACCGGTGAACAAAAAAGTGATGGTTCGGATGTCTACTTTGAATTCCCCTATTATTTTTATGATTATCAGGTCAAGACTAATTTAGATCTAAATCAGAATCATCGGTTAACCTATTCAAGGTTTTATGGTGATGATGTATTAGATTTTTCCTGGAATGACAATGAGCAGACCAGTAATGAAAATGTAAATATACAATCTGAATATAAAACGAGTATTAATTGGCCGTGGGGGAATCATACCAACGGCCTTACCTGGCGCTGGATTATATCTCCGGCAGTAGTTGCAAAAACATTTTATTCAAACAGTTTTTACCGCTTTGATTTTGATTTGTCATTTGAAGACAAAAATACCTACAACTATGCTGATTCAACTGTTGTTTATTTTACCAATTTTAATTTTGATATATATGATATTATAAATGACCATACACTAGAAACTGAGATTGCTTGGAAAATTAGTGATAAACAGGAAGTCACAGGGGGGTTACAATACAAAAAAGTTAAATTTAATTTAGGCATTGATTTTAAATTGATAGATCAAGATACTGCATTTACATACAGCCCCTTGTCCATTCAAGATACAACTAGAGAATTTTCATTTTTTTTCCAGAATAAATGGCACTTTACAGAAAAATTAAAATTCCAGGGCGGCATGCGTTTAACAGATTATCTATTGCATGACGGACTCTATGTGGATCCCAGACTAGGAGCTAAATTCCATTATTCTGATAATATTGCTTTAAAGCTGAATTGGGGTTACTACCATCAGTTTTTAACAACAGCAAATAATCAGGATGAAAACCTAAGACTAGTAGAACTTTGGTTAGGTATTCCTGAAGATAAACCTGCCAGTATCTCTGAACATTTAATAGCTGGTTTGGAATACATGTCACCAAAAAACATTTTCTATCGTTTTGAATTATATCGAAAGAATTTTGAAAATTTATTGACATTGAAACAGGATGCCTTAAATACAATTGAAGGTGAATCTGATTCATCTTCTACTAACGAATTTTGGGATACAAAAGGCAATAGCTGGGGTGCAGAATTTCTATTGAAGAAATCCTCTGGAAGATTGAATGGATGGATAGGCTACACCTACGCACAAGCAAAATATTACACGGAGCCCAGTGGCTGGCATTTTCCAAATTTTGATCGAACTCATACTCTGAATATTGTAACAAGTTTTGAATTAACGCAGGACTTGGAAATAAATACTTCTCTCACTAATTCCAGTGGTAATCCATATACAAAAATTCTGGGACGAGCATATGACTGGCGCCAGAATTTGAACAGTAACACATTCTGGTATCCTATGGATAGTTATATTGTTGGTGAAAAAAATACTCAGCGTTATGAAGATTACTTCAGAGTTGATATTGGTATGATTCGAAAGGGCGGTAACCTATTTGGTCTAGAATATGATACTTACTGGCAAATTATGAATCTGACCCGCCATTTAAATATTTTAAGTTATAATTACAGGACAAAGACGGATCCGTTTACTGGAGACCAGCTGGGTGTAGAGCGAAGAGCAACCCCAATGTTTCCTCTCATATTCACATTTGGAGTTAAGTTTGAATTTTAGATACTTACTGCATACTTTTTTTATTGGTATTTTTGTAACTACACTAGGATGTTTAACGATTGAGTCTGAATGGGAAGCACTTGAATCAGATTTTGACCATGTATTAAATGTATTAGGAATCATCAACCTAGATTCGAACCAACCCAGTTTTATCGGACTGTATAGGACAACTGATTTAGATGAAGTTTCCCAAATTCTTGTAGATATTGATACTTTGGGTTACTATGAATATGGAGATGAAGAAAAGGGAGATCCTGATAACGAAGGAGAAAACGGATTTTGGATCATTGATTCTATTTATGAACCTGCAGCTATGATAAAGGATGCATCTATTATCATCACAGATGATGATGGTGTCAAATATGAATTTTCTTTTGTGGATAAAGTTACCTTTATAGATACAATTTATATTGATACTACTTTCAATTTTTATGGATATACCATCAACTGGGATACAACTTTCTATGACACAAATGATTATCGAATTAATTTTTATTTGGATACTACGGGTACCTTCATGCCCCAGCCGGGTGTAGGTTACCAATTAAATATAACTGCTCCGGGGTTTGATTCTGTTACTGGATCGCTAATTACTCCAATAACACCGAAAATAGATTCTCTTGTACAAAATGGGGTACTTGCAGATACGATAATTTCAAGCGAGCCATTTAATATTTATTGGAATTTTCAAAATGATGGGCAGGGATTTTTAAGCGGAGAAATTATTTTTGAAGATGAAAACGGATTTGACTCTACTAGATATGACTGGTGCGGAGGATTTTTTGAAGGTGCAGTTGATCTATCTGATAGCTCGTATACTGTTTATGGTGATTGGTGTGAAGATTCTCCTAATGTTATCGAACCAAAAGATTATTATATACGTCTTACAGCTATGGATGAAAATTATTATGAATATTTTATCGAGGGTGAAATTGGAGAATATTCGAATATGTTATTGAATTATCCCACCACAAAAGGGAGATCTGTAGGTATTGAAGGGGGTTTTGGATTTTTTGGCGCAATTGCTTCCGATGGTATTTATCGATTAATTGTTCCCTGACTTCTAGATTAATGAACCACCATATTAAACAATTCATTGTAATAAGTGGGTTAATGATTTTACCCTGTTTTGGGGCCCTTCAAAAACCAAGTGACGGGCAATTTATCAATTACATAAATGTATTATTTGAATGGACTCAGGAACCAAATACATCTCATTATGAACTCCAATTATCAGAGTCAGAGTCTTTTGACTCCATATTATTTTCAACTCAAACAAATATTCCACTTTATATTTTAAATCAGGACATTGATTGGGAGAAAATTTATCATTGGCGTGTTCGACCATTTTATCAAATTCAAAATCCGGGTTCTTGGATTGACACTTTTATGTTTCGAACAATGGCATCAAAATTCCCAAGTACTAATGTGGATATTATTCAGGATGAATATATCCAAAATGGTTTTACCATTTTTGGCGGTGCATTTCCATCACTTCAATCAGGAATAATTGATAAGTTTGGTAATGAAATCTGGAATGATGGAAGTGGTCAATTTATGCTGGTTCATGTAAATAAATATGGTAATCTTTACGGATTAAGTTCTATTGATTCTCCGAATAATAACGGCATTAGAACTAATGCCAATTTGGAATTTCTTTGGAGCGCTATAGATGAGAATGTTGATTTTCACGAATTTAAACAGATGCCAAATGGCAATTATATGGGATTTATTGATGTGGATACATTGGGACCAATTCCACCAAACCATGAAATGACGGAACAATTTCAAAATTTGGGTTTTGTTGCTGATGGGATGACGAATGAATTTCCATGGGTTGGACAAAAAGTTGTGGAGTGGAATGAAAATCATGAAATTGTTTGGAGTTGGAATCCATTTGATCATTTTTCAATGTCAGATTATGACATTCATGGATTTACCTGGATCCAAGCGTATCAAGAATTAGTATATGATTGGACCCATGCTAATTCATTTTTTTTTGATAAAAATGAAAATATGCTTTATATCTCATTCCGGCATTTATCACGTATTTCAAAAATTGATTATGAAACCGGAAATATTATTTGGAATATGGGGCTCCCGGAACCATATATGGCTACTGGTGATGAACAAATTTGCACTGAGTTATTATTTAGTTTCCAGCATCACATTCAAAAATTAGAAAATGGGAATCTCTTATTTTTAGACAATGGAAATATCAGCGACCAATTATTTGGTTACGATGATCCTATCTCGCGTATTTTGGAAGTAAACGTTATTGGTGATAGTGTTTGTAATATTATTTGGGAATACACTATGCCACCTAATTTATTTGGTACAGGTTCCGGAAGCGTACAAAGATTGGATAATGGTAATACATTAATTTATACGGCAGGAAATGGATTGGGAGAAGCAGAATGTACTATTTTTGAAGTAACATCTGATCAAAACATAATTTGGAAATACGTTTCAGAACCAAACGAAAGTTGGTATCGTTCCTTTCGAATTCCATCGATACATTCATCAGCATTTAGCGTGATCATTGATAATTTTAAAACAATTGAAAATGATGGAAACCAAATCGAAGGAGTCTTATTTTCAGATTCTGTCAATTTTATTTCATTTCAAGTTCACAATCAGAGTGGATATGATCAAAATTTCCACTATAATTTGACTGATAGTTTGGGTTGGTTTGATTTATCTGCTAATGATACGGTTTTTATTGAAAAAGGTGGGACATTTGAATTTTTCCAAATAATAGATGCGATTAATTTTTCAACATTTAATAAACTCCAATTAATTGTTTCGCCTATTCACCACACTGAAGATAAAAAGGTGCTTCAATACATGGTTTACAAAACAGACAATCTGCTATCAACTTTCAATACTCCAATTAAATATAAGTTTAATGATCCTTATCCAAATCCATTTAACCCGGAAATAACTTTTTCATTTGAATTGTTGAATAAGGCAACAATTGATATAAATATTTATAATATTATGGGACGTAAAGTTAAGTCATTTAATCAAGTCCCCTTTGGACCAGGATACTGTAAGTTGAATTGGCCAGCCATGGATGAAACTGGAAAAATAGTTTCAACAGGGATTTATTTTTATGAAATTAAGATTGGTCGTGAAATAAAAACTGGTAAAATAATTTATTTAAAATAAAAGTGATTGTATGAAGCAACTTATTTTTTGGATCGGATTTATCTCATTTATTTTTTGTCAAAATCCTAATCAGTATTTAATGCCAACAAAAAAGTTTGGCACCAATGGAGCTATATATTTCAATGCAGGTACAAATCAATTAGATCTGGAAGAGTTTTTTGAAATTCAATCATACTTCGGTCTTTTTGGTGATGTATGGTTTGCACAATTGGATATGGATGAAAAAACTGATTTAGTAATCAATACCTCTGTTGGTTGGATGAAGGAGATCTCACCCAATTTGATTTTTGGTGGTGGTATTTCCAATAATACCGATGATAATTTAAATGAATTATTTTGTGGAGCGAATATAGGCATTGTTTCCTTGATAGGATTTTATGGTCTAAAGGCAACACCAGTAAATTTTATTGGGATGCTTGATTTGAATTTTGGCCCGCTGAAAAATATTCCAATTGACATTTCTATGATGAGTGTCTTTGAATCTTCCGATTCGGAACATATGCTTAGATTAATAAAAAAATATGATAACAGGATTCAATTGGGCTATATATTTTCCAGAGAAAAGTTTGAATCAGAAGAAACCAGAACTTTTGTAAAGAAAGGGTTTACAAAAACTTATAAAGTCCCTATTCAGGAAGACGGATTTTTCCATACAGTTTATATTGGGTTTACATTTTAGTTTTTCAGATTCCTTGATTAATATCAATTAAATTAATTAATTATTTGTCCATCATCATCTAATTCAGGATATCGCTCTCCTCTAGATTCAAAGACCCTGGCTACTTCAGGATAACAAAATTCAAATAATAATTTTTCAAATAACCTAGGATCCAGACTAGGTTCTTGATAAAGCCCTGATTCAATTCGCTGCCTTTGTGCTTCCAATAGAATAACTGCATTAGCCACAGAAACGTTCAAACTTTGTACCATTCCTAGCATATTAATATGAATTTCATCACAAACAAGTTTTCTTGTCTTTGGTGAAATTCCATCTAATTCAGCTCCTAGAACAACAGCACTAGGCTGGGTGTAATCAATAGTAAGATAATCCAAAGATGACTTACTGTGATTCGCAGCATAAATATTAAAGCCCTGCTTCTTTAATGCTAGAATGGCACTTTGAATTGAATCATGAACTTGAAGTTTTACCCAATGATTTGATCCGCTAGCTGCTTTCAGATTCAGACCAATCTTTTTATTCTTAGAAATAGCGTGAATTTGGCCAATCCCAACTGCATCACAAGAGCGTATAATTGCAGCTAAGTTATGGGGTTTATGAACATTGTCCAGCACAACTGTCAGATCTGATTGCCGCTTTTTTAGAACGTCTTTAATTTTTTGGAACCGTTTAGGGGTCATTTAGAATTTTCCTCTGACCTTGTAGAAGTAATAAGGATTGAATTGATTAAATTCAATGATTATGATTTCATCTGAATCTATAAAAAATAAAGCAAAAGAACTGGGATTCCAAAAAGTAGGAATTGCCAAGGCTGAACCAACACCTAAAGAAAAAGCTGATTTGGAATCATGGTTAAATAGGGGAAACCATGCCAGCATGATTTGGATGGAGAAAAGGAAGGAAGAGAGGGGTGATATACATACCTATTATCCCGAAGCAAAATCAATTATTTCTGTTGGGCTGAATTATAAAATAGGGATAGAACAAGCAGATCTTAATTCAGATTTTAAATTTAGTAATTATGCCTGGGGTGATGACTACCACGATGTTTTAAATAAAAAATTATATGCCTTATTTGCGTTTATCAAAAATTCCTACCAAGATGTAAAAGGTATAGTTTGTGTGGATACATCTCCGGTTATGGATAAAGTCTGGGCGCAACGGGCAGGTCTGGGCTGGCTGGGGAAACATACCAACCTCATTACGAGAGATTTTGGCAGTTGGCTTTTTTTAGGCGAGCTTATTCTGGATATTGAGTTAGAACCAGATACTCCTTTCACTGAAGATTTATGTGGGAGTTGTACAGCATGTATTGATCAATGTCCTACTCAAGCTCTGAGCGAGTACGAAATAAATGCTGAAAAATGTATTTCCTATCAAAGCATTGAGCATAGAGGTGATTTCTCTAACGACGATGAAAAACTCCATGGATGGATCTACGGCTGTGACATTTGTCAGGAAGTATGTCCCTGGAATGAAAAATTCTCTGAGATATCAGATATTTCAGCATTTCAACCCAGAAAAGAAATTTTGGAATGGACGAATGAAGATTGGCAAAAGTTAGATAGCGAGGGATTCCGTAAATTATTTAAAGGATCTGCTGTTAAGCGAACCAAGTTTGTAGGATTAAAACGAAATATCAATCAAAATACTTAAGCCTGAGATAGTGAAAACACTAAGTTATTGAATTAGTCAATTTTTATTGATCGAGGAGAAAAAATGTCAAAAATAGGTGTAGTTTTATCAGGATGTGGTGCCCAGGATGGCTCTGAAATCCATGAATCAGTGATTACCTTACTAGCACTGGATCGGGCTGGTGCAAATGTCACCATTATGGCCCCAGATATGAACCAGTTTCATGTGATCAACCATCTGGATGGTGAAATCATGAATACATCGCGAAATGTTTTAATTGAAGCAGCGCGAATCGCCCGGGGAAATATCGTAGATGTTGCCACAAAAACCGGGAATGAATTTGACGCAGTAATCTTTCCAGGTGGAACAGGCATGGCAAAAAATATCTTTGATTATGCCATGACAGGACCGAAATGTACTGTTATTAGAGATGTCCAAAGACTAGTAATGGAAATACTTGATGCTGGCAAACCATTGGGTGCTATTTGTATTGCACCCGTCATGGTAGCAAAAGTATTACAGAAAATGGGCCGTAATGGTATCGTTACCGGGGGGTATAATGAACAGATTACAGCAGATATTCAGGCAATGGGTATCAAGACAGAACCTGCGAAAGCATATGACATTGTTGTAGATGAACAAAATAAAATTGTGACAACACCGGCTTATGTTGAAGCTCAATCTATTCATCAAGTTGCGGAAGGTATCGAAAAGCTGATCAAAAAAGTTTTAGAATTGATTGATTAAACTCGGTGTAGCCTGAATCAATCAATTTCAATATCTACTGAGCCAATACCCACTGAAATTTCTGCTGTTATAGTGGGGCGTTTATCATCCCAGGTTTCACTAATGTAGTTATTATCATTTTCTACTTTTAATCCATCGACATCTACAGAGCTCAAGAAAGAATAATCCACTACCAACAAAATATTTACATTCCGAGGAATAATTAAATCCAGTGCTCCCAGACCTACATCCACAGATATATCCATATCTTCTTCAAATTTTCCACGTAGATCGATTGTAGCAGCACCAAGCCCAATGTCCAGTTTAAATTTCTGTACATTAAGATTTCCTAACCCGTAACCGTTAAAATCTCCTAATCCAGTGTTAATACTCACATCTTTGCATGATACTTTGTTAGGCAGGTCAATGGACATTTTCACATCACTCAAACCGCAGTCCAGTTCTAATTTAGTCAGTGAAATATTTGTGATGTCAATATTTGCTTCGCCAAGTCCAAAATCCATTTCCAGTTCAGTTATTATATTCGTAGCAAGTTCAAAATACATATGATTAAAAAATTTATTTCCAAAGTTAAAATCATCAAAATTAAACCCATTTTCACAGCATTCGAATTTGTTTTTGGATTTGCCTTCAATAGATAAAAAAGCTTTATTAGTAACAGATGAAAAATCTACATCTGTTTCTATACGATCTGGATTGTATTCAATTGTTCCATATATAGTTTTTGATAACGAAGATGATCCGATTTTCAACTCACCCAACCCAAAATTTAATTCAACTTTTATTGATTCATATTTTCCAAGGTTAAAATTATAATTATCTAGAACAAGTGTTGTATCATTTTGTGAAAATAAATGTGAGATCAAGACAATCAGAAATAATTGTTTCATATAGTTTATCTTAAAAACTGTAATTGATCCGTACTGTTGTTTCAATGGGATGATTGCCTTGGAGCTTCTTGGCAAAATTGAATCCAAAATTCAATTCTTCACTATTGCCCTTGCCAAATCCAATACCGGTGGACTGCAATAAGTCACCCCTATGATTCAATATGTAACCCATATCCATCAATTTATCAGAATGATAAGCCATTCCTGCATCATAAAAGAATTTGACAAAAAACCATTTTTTGGTGAATTCATCTGTAAAAATGATTTCGCTATTATATTGCCCCATGTGATTGCCGGTTTGATATTTATAATCAAATGCGCTTACTGAACCTAAACCGCCCACACCAAATTTCCTGAATTCTGACAATGTATATGAGGCGCTGCCCAAAATCAGACGATTTCTTAAAATAAGACCTGTCATCAATTTCATGTTACCGATTGTAATTGCAGATAATCGCATGGTGGGATTAGACAGTGTGATATCATTTTCTTTTACAACTAAATCAATTTTTGATAGAAAAGCGAATCCTGTTGAAAGTGGTTGAAAAGATCTGGTACGAAAAGCAGCTAAGCCGGCAAAGTATTCGACATCTGTAGGTTTCATAATAGGATTGAGCCGTAGCTGTCTATTATCATTAAATAAACTCCATACATTATCATCCACGGGTATTTCTGATTGTGTAGCCCGAACAAATTCTCCCTTTAATTTTATGCTGGAAAGATCTAGTCCTATTCCCATTCTAAGTCCGGTTTCATCCCACCGGTCATAAAAGTCTTGACGGCCTAAAATATTTGCCCATGTATTTTCCTTTAACGGTAAACGATATTCATCATCTGTGCGGGCTTCTTTGAATCCGCTTAAATAAATTGTAACGGATCGATTCATAAGCTGGGATGTTTCCAATTTCATTTTGCCAACAAATTCATTTTTACTGAAACGATATCCTAAAGAGAAGCTTAGGTGAATTAAGGATTTATTTCCTTGATCCCAATTCCAGTTTAAAGGATAGAATAGCAATCCCTCGTTCCGATTAAAGACCAAAATTTCCGATCGAGGATGGAACCAGTCTTGTCGATGCATATCAGAAAATTCTGAAATATTCAAAGATTTGTCCTTTGATTTAAAAGTCGTATCGGAAAATGTTTCCCGATAAATCAACCCTTGATCCATGCTGGCTTCCACCACTTTCCCGGATATGGTTGCCCCTTTATCGGTAATAACATTACCGCCAATGGCCACGATTTTTCCTTCAATAATGGCAGAAGGAAAGATTTGGACATCGCCACCAATTACTGTGATTTGATTTTTGACTGTACCATGGACATCTAATTTGCCACCCAAAATCCTAATATTATAGTTTATGATTTCAGTTGAATCAATTGTCACATCGGAATAAAGTCTAATTTCATTTGTTGTTTGGGAAGTGGAATCCGGAAGGGATGAATTCATGCCAAAGATGGCATAAATCAGAAATGGTATAATAAATATTAATTTCATGATTTAATCCTGTTCAATAGTTATAGTGCCAAAGGATGCTCGTAATTTCATAGGAATTATCCCAGCTAATAAAGAACCGGAACCGGTAACACGATTATTATTTACTTTAATATCTAAGGGTATGTCAGAGTTCAAATCCTGGACTAAATCAGTACCAGAAATTTCTGCATCCACATTTACTGGTAGATTGGTAGGAATCTGAATGAGAATATCTCCTGTATCTGTTTTGATATTCATTCCATAATCTTTCATCTCTGTTAAGTATGATATTTCCAGCTTAATATCACCTGCTAATGTTGATGCATCAACCAAACCAAAAATATTATCACCATCAATATTACCCCCTGATGTATAACAAACAATGCTGCCGGTCAATTCATCGATCTCAATATCACCGCCCGATGTGGACACATCCGCATTACCCTTAATATTTTCAAGAATAATTGCACCACGTAATGTTTTGCAATCAATATCTGCTATCACTTCTTTAACAAGAATATCTCCGCCGGCACTCCTGGCTGAAATGGTTGAACCTGAAATATTTTCAAGGAGAATATAACCACCGCTAGTTTGGGCTTCTATATTTCCTACGAGATTCTGAAATTCCATATCACCGCCGGCAGTAGATACGTTAAATTGCCCTTCAGAATGCTTAACATCAATATCACCACCAGATGTGTGAACTCGGATCAATCCTTCTAGACTACTTATTTTGATATCTCCTCCAAATGCTTTTGCATCAATCCTTCCAGATAAGTTTTTCAATTCTATATCACCACCACTTGTTTTTAGAACTAACTCACCCTGGATATGCTTAACATTTATATCTCCACCTGAAGTTTCAAGGTTAAGCTGAATGTTGATTGGCAAATTTATATTGAAGACTGTTGAAACATTATGTCTGTATCTTATTTTTTTATCTGCATTAATTTGGATCAGATTATTATCCTCAATATGATATACATCAATTTTATTTTCTTCAACTAATTTTTTAGCTTGTTTTTCTGTTTTTGCACTAATTTTATGTTTAATAAATATCTCAATACCGCTTCTTCCTTGTCCATTAACAATGATATTGCCTTCCATATTTTTTACTGATAGTGTATATGAACCATTATCCGGAATCCAATCAAATCGGTAGGTCTCTTTATAATGATATTTTTTATTTTGCCCTTTTTTGAATTCTTCAAAAATCTTTTGTCCTAATAAATTCGATATTAATAGACAAATTAGCGAAAGTCGTATCATGATTTCTGCTTCATATTGACATCCAAAACTTCCTTTGAGATGGATGTAAATAGTTCTGTCCTCCGATAATGTTTAAAATCATTTTTATCTATTATACTGATGTCTTTTAAAGCTGAAATCCTTGATTCATCCGGAGTTATTCCCATGATATTCATAGTTGAGAGTCGGACAGATTCATTGTCATCTTCCAAAAAAACTCTCATGTAAGCTTCTTTAATTGCTTTGTAGGCATTGAAAAAAACCTTCTTGTAGAAGATCTTCAGCATCCTGTTTCTCTTCTCTGAGTTGCAAGACTAATGTCATTATTATTTAAACATGTATTGCGATAAATTTGTGAAACATTTCTATATTTACTCATCTTGCTTCAAGGATTGATGTTCTAATATTACTTTTCAATCTTATACCTAATTATAATTATAAAGACACTCAAAAAAAAAGCCTCATCCCTTGAATAAGCCAAAGGAAAAGGCTAATAAAAAATTAAGGAGCTTGGTGCCCTCTGTGTTTGTTTTTTTTACAATCCTGTTTCAGCAACAGTCTTTTTTACAGCATCCAGAGTATTATTCAATTCAGCTTTTTCACCATCGGTCAAATTGAATTCTAATACTTTTTCTACACCACCAGCACCAATTACTGTAGGCACACCGATGAAATATCCATCAATACCAAATTCACCTTCGCAAAGAGAAGCACATGGAATGACACGTTTTTTATCTCTAATGTAAGACTCCGCCATTTCAATTGCCGATTGGGCTGGGGCATAAAAAGCAGACCCATTTCCAAATAATTTAACAATTTCTCCGCCGGCGACACGAGTCCTATCTTCAATCTCAATCAATCGCTCAGGAGAAATTAAATCTGTTATAGGAACGCCGCCGATTGTCGCCAACCTAGAAACAGGTACCATAGTGTCACCATGCCCTCCCAAAACCATACATGTTACATCCTGTACAGAATATCCTGTTTCCATGGCAATAAAGGTTCTAAAACGAGAGCTGTCTAGCGCACCAGCCATTCCAACTACTTGATTTTTAGGAAATCCAGATACTTTATGGAATGCATAAACCATTGCATCTAATGGGTTTGAAATAACAATTACAAATGCGTTAGGAGCCTGATCTTTAATATTGGTGGCAACATCTTTCATAATCCCTAGATTGATTTCTAACAGGTCTTCACGATCCATTCCGGGCTTTCTGGGGATTCCAGCAGTGATAATAAAAACATCTGAACTCTTTACATCATTCCAATCAGACGTTCCTTTGATATTTGCATCATGGCCGTCATGAGGACGAAGCTGCATAAGATCCAGAGCTTTTCCTTTTACCATACCTTCAGCTTTTGGAATGTCAAAGATGATCACATCGCCCAATTCTTTTTGAGCAGCGAGGAGGGCAAGGTTTCCACCAATTTGTCCTCCACCGATTAGCGTTATTTTTTTCCGTGACATTATTAATCCTATTCTTTAAAACAAAAACCCCCCGAATTCCGGAGGGTTTAGATATTATTATTCAGCGATCACCGTTACAATTTTTCGGTCTCGACCTTTTCGGCGAAACTTGACAATGCCATTTGCTGTGGCAAAAAGAGAATCATCATTGGCGCGCCTGACATTCATACCCGGATGAATTTTAGTTCCACGTTGTTTTAAAATAATTGTCCCAGCTAAAATAGACTGACCGTCCGCTACTTTTAATCCAAGATAACTTGGATTCGAATCACGACCGTTTCTGGAACTCCCTTGTCCTTTCTTATGGGCCATAATTTATTCCTCTTCCTGTACTGAATTCTCTACCGCAGATACTTCCTTTTTGGGAGTAGCTTTTTTTGTTTTTAAAGTAGATGCCTTAATTTTTTGAAATTCAACTTCAGTAAACCATTGCCTGTGGCCATTTTTCCGCTGATACCCTTTACGTCGTTTTTTCTTGTAAATAAGAATCTTCCGTTCCCGACCATGATCGATCAAAGTCGCTGTTACGGATGCACCAGAAACATTGGGAGTACCAATTTGAGTACTTGTTCCATTATGGACAAGTAAAACATTGTCAAAGGTTAATTTAGCGCCAGTATCGCCTTTTTGATGTGGAACACGGACACGTGCCCCTTCAGTAACCTTAACTTGTTTTCCAGATATATTAACAATAGCATACATTTTTGTTCTCCAAAAAGCCGGCGAATTTACTAGGTGGCTCCTTCCTTTTCAAGACTCATTTCATGTGTAACGTCTACACCATCTTTTGTTTTTAAAAAGCGAAATTCATCTCGGGCAAGTTCAATATTCTCTTCTATTCTTAAATGTACAAAATTTTGCCACATGAGTCCGCGAAGTATATGTTTTTTCTCTCCACTTAAATATTCTGCATTTTGCGGATGAAGTTGTAATTTAAGACGAAGAGAGCGATGTTTACTTTTATATCTTCTTAGCCAATGGTCAATTCTAGTCACCAACGTTTCTTGAGAAATAATTCTTCCAGAACCATAACAGGTTGGGCATTCTTCGCTCATAGAATCTAGTAAACTCAGGCGTATACGCTGCCTAGTCATTTCCAATAATCCGAATTCCGTGATTGGTGCTAAGGCAACTTTAGCACGATCTTTTCTTAATTCTTTTCTCAATTCATGATAAACTTTTTTCCTGTTCTCATCAAATTTCATATCGATAAAATCTATGACAATTAAGCCAGATAGATCTCTAAGACGAAGTTGGCGGGCGACTTCTCTCGCCGCTTCAACATTAATCTTAAGTGAATTTTCCTCATGAAGTTTTTTACCGATGAAACGTCCACTATTTACGTCCACTACAACCATGGCTTCTGTTTTTTCTATAATGAGATATGCTCCACTTTTGAGCCACACTTTAGGACGCATGAGCTTTTCAATTTCGGACTCAATTCCAAAACTTTCAAAAAGGGGCGCTTTCAATTTATAAAGATCTAACCGTTCCAGTAGACTTGGTGAAATATCTTCTAAGTAAAGCTGTGTTTTCCGGTACAATCGTTTCGAATCAATAATAATTTTTTCGACATCAGGTGTTAATAAATCTCTAACTACACTAGAAGCTGTTTCCAAATCTTCATAAACCAAAACTGGAGAATCGTCGCGGTCTGCTTTCTTTTCAATTCTGTACCAGGTATCCAATAATTGATTAAAATCATTTTCAATATGCTCTTCAGATTTACCTTCAGCGACTGTTCTAATAATTACCCCAATATTTTCTTCACGTAATCTCTGGGCAATTTTTTTCAAACGCCGGCGTTCATATTTATCCCATATCTTTTTGGAAATACCAATATAACTGGCATTTGGTACTAATACCAATAATCTTCCTGGTAGAGCAACCTCCGTGGTAACTCTGGGGCCTTTTCCAGCAAATGGTTCTTTGATTATCTGAACGTAAATTTCTTGATCTTTTTTGAGATCAACTTCTATATTATCATGTTTTTGATTATGATTTCTGGAGTTACGATTACGTTTATTTGATTGTTCTTCAATAATAAAATCAGAGTTTCCAATTTCTGAAAATGGGAGGAATGCATTTAAATCATAACCAACGTCCACAAAAGCAGCCTGCATACCTGGAAGTACATTTTCAACCTTCCCTTTATATATATTACCAACCATTCGGTGTTTATCCTGTTTTTCAACATATACTTCTACAAGTTGACTATCTTCCTGAATAGCAATTCGAGTTTCCCCCATACTTTCATTGATAAAGATTTCCTTCTTCATATAATACCTAATATAATAGACGATCTTGGTATGTGTGTAGAACTGACCAACCGGGATAAGGGTCCCGGGTTTCATCTAACAAGATCGTACCGTTTTTTTGTTCTTTTCGAGGGGCTTAAGAAGGAAGGAAAATTTTGGCCCTTTCCAGGGTGATATAAATCGTGTCAATTCCGTCAAAAAAAATAATAAAACTTTGTCATCCTTCGCGTCCCATACTCACAGTAAAATACGGAATTATATTCACTCTAACAAAGAATATAAACCGTAATGATGTATTAAATTATGATCATATTCTTATTCAGAAATAATTGGTTTTAATATGAAAAATCTGGTAATCATTGGAATTTTTAGTGTAATTGTTTTAGGTCAGTCTAGAAAAGGGAATATCGGTATTTGTACCCAATCAATTGGTGATATAAAACGTAAAGGTGATTTTAGAAGTGGTCAAATCAGGAAGGGAGAATCTATTTATTACGGAGATAAAATAACAACAAGTTCGAATGCATTTATTTCAATTCTTATTTTAGAAGACAGAAGTCAAATAAAGTTATTTGAGAATTCTATTGTGAAAATATTCAGGAATGAAAGGGAAAAAACACCGAAAACTGCAATAGCAGTATTTGGCGGAAGATTAAGTGCAGAAATAAATAAAAAGGGGAATAGGGAGTTTATAGTTAATACGCCCAGTTCTATTGTTTCTGTCATAGGAACTAACTTTTTTGTAGAACATCGTCCGATTGGCCATGGCCAACTATTTCAAAAAGGGGTGGCTGATTGTGCTTTTTCTGTAATTACGGGATCACTAAAGGTTGAAAATAAAACATCCGGGAAATTAGTATATGTGAATAATGGAAAAACGCTTATTTCCACTTCTATGGGTGGCTTCAAACTTTTTGAAACAACTAAAGATTTCTTAATCCATTTTAAGGAGCCAAATTGATATATGAATGAAATAGGGCAGATCATAGCTATTGGGGGCGGTGGGTTTGGAAGGAATCCAAACCATCAAAAAATTGAAAAATACATTTTAAGTTTTACTAGAAAAGACAATCCTAATATTGTATTTATCCCTACAGCCAGCGCAGATGATAAGGGATACATTGTTAATTTTTATTCTTGTTTCTCAAAACTTAATTGTAATCCAAGCCATATCACTTTTTTTCAGCGTACACCAAGATTAGATAGTATAGTGAACAAAGCCGATGTGATTTATGTGGGTGGCGGTAATACAAAAAGTATGTTAGCCGTTTGGCGGGAATGGAAACTAGATCAATTATTATTAAAAGCTTATCACAGAGGAAAAATTTTATGCGGTGTAAGTGCAGGGGCAATATGTTGGTTTGAGCAGGTAATTACTGATTCTTGGGCAAGTAATTTAAACGTTATGGACGGTTTAGGTTTCTTACCTGATATGGCCTGCCCTCATTATCAGGAAGAGACTGATCGACGTCCCACTCTACATAATATGTTAAAAAATGAGAAATGTAGATCTGGCTGGGCCATTGATGGTGGCGCTGCCGTTCATTTCAAAAAAGGAAATTATTTTCGTTCGATCCAATTTTACCCTAATTCTTATGTTTACTATGTTTCAATCCAAAACAAAAAAGTGGTTGAAGATCAAAAAGAGATGTTTATTATTTAATGAAGGATGTCAGTCATCCCGACTTTTGGGAAAATATATATCTGGAAGATGATGCAGGATGGGATTTAAAAGGTGTCACTCCTGTTTTTAAACATATTTCAAATGAATTAGAAAAAGGTTCTGTTTGTTTTATTGGTTGTGGTAGAGGGTATGATGCAGTTCATTTTGCTAAGAAGGGATTCCAGGTTACTGCTGTAGATTTTGCACCAACTCCTGTTGCAGATTTATCAACCTTAGCAAAGAAAGAATCAGTCATTCTCACAATAGTTCAGGATGACATATTTTCTTTTCATCAAGCATTTAAATCATCTTTTGATTTTGTAATCGAGCAAACCTGCTTTTGTGCAATTCAACCAGAAAGACGGCAGGAATATGAATCAATGGTAAAGTTGATTTTAAAACCACGTGGTTCATTAATTGGACTATGGTTTCCACTTGATAAAAAATTGGAAGAAGGCGGACCTCCTTGGGGAACAACTACTGAAGAAGTAAAATCAGTTTTTTCTGATGCCTGGTGCATAAAGAAAGAAGAATTTCCAGAACATTCTATTAACTCCAGAAAGGGTAGGGAAAAATTAATTATTTTTCAAAAATCTTAATATTAGGATTTTTATTTACTTTAATTATTAAAATTATTTTTAATCTTTTTTTTAATAAAAACATTCGAATATGATTGTTAAAGTGAATAAATAATCCATTGTGATTATCGTCATAATGTAAATTATATCATAACTTCCGCCCCATGAATTCTGACCTAAAACTTGCAAAAGAAGCTGCGATTGAAGCCGGTGCTCTTATTTTAAATTATTATAAATCTGATTATGAAATCCACGATAAAGGATATCATAATCCTGTTACAACAGCTGATTTTGCAGCAGATTCATACCTCAAAGAAATTCTCAGTGAAGCACGCCCTGAATACGGTTGGTTATCTGAAGAAACAGTAGACTCTTCCATACGATTACAGAGAGACCGTATATGGGTGGTGGACCCACTTGATGGTACCAAAGAATTTGTAGAAGGTGTGCCTCATTTTGTGGTGAGCGTTGCCTGTGTGGAGAATGGAATACCCATTGTGGGTGTTTTATTCAATCCAGTGACAAAAGAAATATTTTCTGCTGCCAAGGATGAAGGAGCTTTCTTAAATGATAAACCAATCCGATGTGTAGTAAAAGAACATTTAAACGAAATGGTAATTCTAAATAGTCGGTCTGAGACACGCCGGGGATTGTGGGAGCCATATGACACTGTATTTGGTGAATTAAGAGCTGTGGGCTCAGTGGCTTATAAATTAGGACTTACTGCAGCAGGACAGGCAGATATCTTTGCATCGCTCTGTCCCAAAAATGAATGGGATATTTGTGCCGGGAATTGCATTATAAACGAAGCAGGGGGAAAACTTATCGATCTCTATGGCTACCCTCGAAAGTATAATTCTAAAAACCCATTAATAGAGTCGGGTCTAATTGCTGGAAGTGTGGAAGCAGTTGATAAAACATTTCAAGTGTTAAGAAAATGAAGTGTTTATTTGTCTTCAGTGCTATACTTTTTCTATGGTAAAATATGAACTTTACTACTGAAGATATTGAGCAATATTGTAAATCCTATTCATTGGATGATTCGGATTTACTGAAAGAGCTTTCTCAAAAAACTTGGGAGACTGAGGATGTCCCTCAAATGCTTTGTGGTTCATTAGTAGGTGGGCTGCTTCAAATGTTGGTGAAAATTTCCGGTGCAAAACGAATTCTGGAAGTAGGGATGTTCACTGGTTATTCCACGTTGAAAATGGCTGAAGCATTACCTGATGATGGTGAGATCCATTCCTGTGAACTTATGAAAAAACATGTGCAAACTTCCAAGAGCTGGTTTGAAAAATCAGATGTTAAGCATAAAATTCAAATCCATCAAGGTCCTGCAGTGCAATCACTGGAAAATTTTAAAGTAGGCACCTTTGATATGATGTTTGTGGATGCGGATAAGGTTTCTTATCCGGAATATTACAAAAAGGGGAATGCCTTACTTAAACCGGGAGGCGTAGCTGTATTAGATAATATGCTTTGGCATGGTTCGGTGTTACGTCCAAATGATGATGATGCTAGGGCCCTGAAAGATACTGCCGAAATGATAAAAAACAATCATAGATTAGAACCCTTGCTTTTACCAGTTAGGGATGGAGTCATGATCTATCGTAAAGTGAATTAGAAAATTGAAATGACACAAATACCAGATGATGCAATCAAATGTCTAGATAAGGGGTTTGTACGGCTCGTGGATTCTATGGGTGGAGATAATGCCATTGTACAGGCAGCCCGGGTCAGTTATGGAAAAGGTACTAGTAAGTTATCTCAGGATCGTGGGCTTATCCGTTATCTTATGCGTCATCGACATACCACTCCTTTTGAAATGGTAGAATTTAAATTTCATTGTAAAATGCCCATTTTTGTTGCTCGTCAGTGGGTGCGCCACCGTACCGCCAACATCAATGAATATTCCCTTCGCTATTCAGAAGCTAGGGATGAATTTTATTATCCTGATCCGAAGCATATTCAATTTCAATCTGGGTTAAATAAGCAAGGTCGTTTGGGTGAAGTTTCGGCGGAGTTGAAGCAAAAGGTTCAAGATTATTTCAAGGAGATCTCTGAAAAAAGTTTTGCCATGTATTCCGATTTAAATGATGCTGGTGTGGCTCGAGAACTTGCCCGTGCTATTCTTCCCGTTAATCTTTATACTGAATGGTATTGGAAGAATGATCTTCACAATCTGCTTCATTTTATAGGTCTTCGATCTGATAGCCATGCTCAATATGAGATTCAGGTATTTTCTGATGCGATGGCAGAATCGGTGAAATCTGTAGCGCCTTTCGCTTGGGAAGCCTATCAGGATTATGTAGTAAAAGGCATGCATTTTTCCCGCATTGAGCAGGGTCTCCTGGAACAATCTCTCCCAGATCGTATCATCGATGACATTAATGAAGATCTGACTTACCAGCTTATAGCAACTCTTCACCATAATAAGCCACGGGAAGATGAAGAACTTTATAATCTTTACCAAAAACAGGGTGGTTCTGATTCAGAAAAGGATTTCCATTTAAAGTGGAACTCAGGTGAAATTAAGATTGGAAATGTAAGGGAATTGCGTGAATTCAAAGCCAAGCTGGAGAGTCTAAAAAACTAATTTCGGTACCATAACATGGATAGGTGATGAATATTTGTCTAAATTTTAAGCTCTGTGGTATCTATGACTAATAAAAACGAAGGCCATCCCCATCAGCTGTGGGAAAAGTTCTTAAAAAGTAGTCTAGATAGTTTCTATAACTATGAAATTATTGAGTTTCTGTTTACCATTGGTACTCAAAAAAAGACTATAAGCAATTTGGACCAATAAAGACTGCCTTGGAAGCATCCCTTGCAGATTTTTAAACATTCGACTCAATGGAGATAACATTTTATTTGGGTTTAAGATAAACCAAGTCAGGATGATATGGCTATAACTAAAAAATTGAAAGAAGGAACTCAATCAATAGACATATCAATACATGGTTATTTAATCATTATAGGAAATGATGGTTATTCATTTGTAGAACACTGATTGATTTAGTTGCTGTAAAATTCACAATAGTGTATAAATTTTTTAACTTTGATAATATCTTACGTTAATTAAAATGTCCTTATTTAATAGAGCAGAAGTCGTTGATTTAAACTTTACTTCTCATGTAAAGTCAGGCAACTTTCCTCCAGAAAAGACACATTTAAGTTTATCTCAGACTGATATAAGACCATCCCAATTAATTTCCATTTTTGAATCTCAGGTGTTAAGTCGCCACATGGATTTAAAAGCTCGGCTTTTAAAAGAAGAAGGGAAATGTTTTTATACAATCGGCTGTTCGGGGCATGAAGGGAATGCTGTATTTGGCCAAGTATTCCCCTATACAGATATGGCTTTTCTTCATTACCGTTCCGGTCCTTTATTCATTGAACGGTCTAAACAAATTAGCAGATCCACTCCAATTTATGATATGGCTTTATCTTTCATGGCATCTTCTGAAGACCCTATCAGCGGAGGTCGTCACAAAGTCATTGGCAGCAAAGAGCTAAATATTCCACCACAGACCAGTACAATTTCTAGCCATTTACCGAAAGCTGTGGGAACTGCCTTTTCCATCGACCGTGCTAAAGATCTAGACATTCAGGAGAGAATCCTCAAAGAGAATAGTATTGTGATCTGTAGTTTTGGAGATGCCAGCGTTAACCATGCAACTGCTTTAAGTGCTTTTAACACTGTAAGTTGGGTTACTGCTCATGGTGGTCATGTGCCCATTATTTTTATCTGTGAAGATAACGGTACCGGTATTTCTGTTCCTACGGATAAAAAATGGGTCGAACAAAATTTTAAGAACTGCCAGGGGATCGCTTACATTCAAACTGACGGTCTTCACCTTATTGATCTAATTATGAAATCCCGACAAGCAGATCATGATTGCCGTATCAATCGATCGCCTATTTTTATCCATATGAAAACCGTTCGGCTCATGGGGCATGCAGGATCTGATGTTGAAGTAGGGTACCGATCTATTGCTGATATTGAAAGGGATGAATTTAATGACCCTTTGCTCCATTCATCACGCATTCTAATAGAAAATAAATGTTTATCTGGTGGTGAAATTTTATCTCTCTATGAGTCATCGAGAGAACAGGTAAACCATGTTTTTGATTCAGTTACCCAAAGGCCCAAATTAGATAATGCTAAAAGTGTAATGGCCACTATCACTGCAAATAAATTCAGTCGATCTTTACCATTTCATTCCAGAAATAAGGAACGCAAAGCTCTTTTTGGGAAAGAGTTCAAAAGATTAGATCAGGCTCAGCATATGGCCAAGCTTATTAACTATGCACTGTCTGATATTATGTTGCGCTATAAGAATACCTTGGTATTCGGTGAAGATGTAGCCCAGAAAGGCGGTGTATATCATGTAACCGCTGATCTTTATAAACAGTTTGGAGTTCGTCGTGTATTTAACAGTCCCTTGGATGAAACATCAATTATCGGTTTCGGTATCGGTTTCAGTCATAATGGGTTTATTCCGATACCGGAAATTCAATTTTTGGCCTATCTACATAATGCAGAAGATCAACTTCGGGGTGAAGCAGCTACATTACCCTTTTTCTCAGAAGGACGTTTTACAAATCCCATGGTATTACGTGTTCCGGGTCTTGCTTATCAAAAAGGTTTTGGTGGCCATTACCATAACGATAATTCTTTAACTATATTTCGTGATATTCCTGGAATCATTCTGGCTGTGCCATCCAATGGGGCCGATGCTGTAAAAATGCTTCGGACTGCCGTAAAGGAAGCCTACAAGAATGGACGTGTAGTTGTTTTTATAGAACCCATTGCACTCTATATGACCAAAGACCTCTACAAACCAAAAGATAGGAGATGGAGTTTTCAATATCCGGATCTAAAAGATGAGATTCCTGTTGGAGAATTCGTCAGTTATGGAAATGGGAAAATACTCACCATTATCACATACGGAAATGGTTTATACCTATCGCTAAAAGCTCAAAAGGAGATTGAGAAACAATTAAACAAAAAGATCAAAGTAATCGATCTGAGATGGCTCTCAGATATTGATATTCCTAATTTGCTAAAAGCTATAGGCACTAGTGAAAATGTACTGATCGTAGATGAATGTCGTCGAACTGGCTGCCATGGAGAAGGCTTGGTAACTCAGTTGGTTACTGCAGCAAATAAACCACTAAATATTCAACTCCACGCAGCTGAAGATAGTTTTATTCCACTGGGTATTGCCGCAACTGCCACACTCCCCAGTAAACAGTCTATCATTGATAAGGCTCTGGAGTTAGTGAATGTTTAAACAACGAATCGTTGTCGTTTGTCCGGGTAGGGGAACCTATACTCGGGAAACAATCGGTTACCTTAAAACCTATGGGAAATCTGCAAAAGATCAGATTAACTGGATAGATGGGCAGCGAGAATCCACAGATCTCCTAACACTTACCGATTTGGATAATCAACCATTCAAGACCAAGATTCATATGGCAGGAGAACATGCTTCTCCACTGATCTATGCGTGTAGTTTATCAGATTTTCTGTCTATTGATCAAAGCAAATTTGAAATTGTAGCCATAACAGGAAATTCCATGGGTTGGTATATTGCACTAGCTTTGTGCGGTGCTGTGTCTTACAAAAATGCTTATCACCTTATTCAAACTATGGGTTCTATGATGATAGATGGTATTATTGGCGGACAAATCATTTATCCAATTATGGATGAACATTTTCATTTAGATCCGGAAAAAAGTTCAATAGCAATGGCAGAAATAGAAAAAGCCGGTGCTTATGTATCTATTTATCTTGGTGGGTATCTGGTTATTGGGGGTGATCAAAAAGTATTGGATATACTATTGAAAAAACTTCCGCAGGAAGATAAATATCCTTTTCAACTTCCATACCATGGTGCTTTTCACACACCTTTAATGAAAAATATTTCGGCAAAGGGTCTCGCTACTCTTGAACCATCTTTATTTCAAAAACCGGTGATTCCAATGGTGGACGGCAGGGGATATATTTGGTCACCTTATTCTACGGACATATTTGAGTTACATCAATATACCCTTGGTCATCAAGTAACAAAATCTTATGATTTTTCTTCAGCTATCATGATAGCTATGAAAGAATTTTGTCCGGATAAACTGGTTTTATTGGGTCCTGGAAATACGTTGGGTGGTGTCGTGGCACAAATTATGATCCAAAATAAATGGCAGGATATAGATTCAAAATTTGTATTTAGGAAAAAACAAAAAAAAGATCCTTATCTCATATCTATGGGAATAGAAGAACAAAGAAAACTGATATGCACATAGATAGGAAAGTTGAGATTCTTGATTCAACACTTCGAGAAGGAGAGCAGACACCTGGAGTATCCTTTTCCGTTGATCAAAAAATAGCATTGGCTAAACGATTGGATGCTTTCGGGGTAGATTTTATTGAGATGGGACACCCGGCTGTTTCTCCAGATGTTTATGAAAGTGTAGAAGCATTAAATGATCTGAGTCTCTGTGCTAATAAAGTTGCTCATGGTAGGGCGGCAAAATCAGATATCAACGATGCTTTGGCCATTGGAGTAGAATGGATAGGGATATTTTTTGGCACATCAGCCATCAGTTTGAAACATAAATTCAATGTGGATCGGCCAACGGCCCTACGGCGAATCAGAGAAGCAGTGACATACGGGAAAGATAAAGGATTAAAACTTCGTTTTACGGCAGAAGATGCCAGTCGTACTGACATCGATTTTCTAATACAAGTGGCGCAGTTGGTCCAATCCTGCGGAGCAGACCGATTCAGTCTAGCAGATACAGTTGGCTGTCTAACTCCGACAAAAACATATAAACTTGTGAAGAGTGTAAAATCGGAATTGGATATTCCCATTCACGTTCATTGCCATAATGATTTAGGATTAGCCACAGCAAATACCTTATCTGCTTTGGAAGCTGGAGCCCAATGTGTGGATGTGGCAGTAAATGGTCTGGGTGAGCGCTGCGGATTAGCGCCTTTGGCAGAAGTGGTGACAGTCTTAGTGAATATTTATAAAGTGAATAGACAATGGGAATTATGTTTAATCCCTGAATTAACGGAACTGGTTACAGAATTTTCCCAATTGGATGCAGGAGATAATCAACCGGTTACAGGCAAGAATGCATTTTCCCATAAGGCCGGGCTCCATGTAAAAGCGGTGGTTAAAGACCCCAGATCCTATGAAGCTATTTCGCCCGAATCTATCAATCGCACACGCAAGCTGGTTATAGACAAATACACAGGACGGGATGCCATCAAATATAAATTTGAATCTCTCAGTATAGTTCTAGATGAGAAGGATTTGGCTGCTGTTTTACAATGTATCAAAACCAAACCTGAAAAATTGAATTGGACGGATGTTGAACTTATTTCTCATGCTAAATCATTAGGGATTAAGGTGTAATTTCCAAACCAATTTTTATAGGAAAACTATGAAGAAATATGGCCCTGATTATTACGATATAACTGATCTTCTGAGTGAAGAAGAATTGCTCATACAGCAAACGGCCTATGATTTCGTCCAGACGGAATTCATGCCGATCATAAGTAAACACTATGAAAAAGCCACTTTTCCCATGGAACTTGTACCTAAGTTAGGAGAACTTGGTTTTATGGGATCATCTTTGCCTGAAGAATCCGGTGGTGCAGGTGTAAGCAGTGTTGCCTATGGATTGATTCTCCATGAGTTAGAACGAGGGGATTCGGGTCTTCGCTCATTTGCCAGTGTACAGGGAGCATTGGTTATGTATCCCATACACGCCTATGGTTCTGATGCACAAAAAGCTAAATGGCTTCCTGCATTGGGTTCTGGTGAAAAGATCGGCTGTTTCGGACTAACAGAACCGAACTTTGGATCTAACCCCGGGGGTATGGCTACCAAAGCTGTAAGGGAAGGAGATGAATGGATTATTAGCGGAAATAAAATGTGGATCACGAATGGTTCATTAGCTGATGTTGCAGTGGTATGGGCCAAAGATGAAGAAGGTATTGTTCGGGGCTTTTTATTAGAAAAGGGAATAGACGGGTTTTCTGCACCGGTGCAGCATGGAAAATTGAGCCTTAGAGCTTCAGTTACATCGGAGCTTGTTATGGAAAATGTCCGGGTCCCTGATTCATCACGACTACCCAATATAGAAGGGTTGAAGGGCCCCTTGAGTTGTCTGACCCAGGCACGTTATGGTATCTCCTGGGGAATGGTGGGTGCTGCTACAGACTGCTATAATACAGCATTGGATTATTCTAAAGATAGGAAACAATTTTCCAAGCCCATTGCAGGATATCAGCTTACACAAGCAAAGCTTGCGGATATGGTTACCTTAATCACTGAAGCACAGTTATTGGTTTATCGTTTAGGAAGACTCAAAGATGAAGGTACTATGACTTTTCAGCAGGTATCTATGGCAAAGCGGAATAACTGTTCCATGGCCCGTGATATTGCAAAAACGTCTAGGGAAATTTTAGGAGCAAATGGTATTACAGAAGACTATTCACCTATTAGGCACATGGCCAATATTGAATCAGTGTTCACTTATGAAGGAACACATGAGATGCACACTCTGATCTTAGGACAGGATGTAACTGGCTTTGCCGCTTATGATTCATAGAATATTATAAAAAGCTGAATTTATAATATAAAAAATGTTTTTTATCATTGCTCTATTAATATTGTGGACTATACATGGCTATGTTGCATACAAGGTAATACCAACAATTGGTTTATCTTATTATCAATCCATATTTGCTTACATTTTAACATTTTTTCTTAGTTTATTACCCATAGTTCCAATTATACTAAGAATTAGCGGTAATGAAGCAAAATTGATAGATAAATTATCTCTTGTGGGTTATACAAGCTTAGGTTTCTTTACATTATCATTTTTGACATTTTTAGTTAAAGATATATTCGTTCAATTACTCTCTTTCTCCAGTGGATTATTTTACGATGATGAAATTATTGATGATAATAAAAGGGATTTTCTAAAGAAATCCTTATCTATTGGCTTACTTGGGATCACGGGTTCAGCAACAGCTTATGGATTTTCAAACGCAAGGATTGGACCCAGCATTATCAAACAGGATATTTATATAGAATCGTTACCAATGGAATTTGAAGACTTCAAGATAGCACAAATTTCAGATCTCCATATTGGACCGACAATAAAGAGACCATATGTTGAAAATGTATTGGATAAGATCAGTCAAGTTAATCCAGATCTTATTGCCGTGACAGGTGATCTGGTTGATGGTTCAGTTAAATATCTTCATTCAGATGTGCAACCCCTAAAGGATATGATCGCAGATTATGGAACTTATTTTGTGACAGGGAATCATGAGTATTACAGTGGCGTTGATCAGTGGTTAGATGAAACTGACAAAATAGGTATGATAAATCTTGTAAATGAAAATAAAATAATTACAAAGAATAAAATGAAAATTGTCATCGCAGGAATCACGGATTACAAGGCACATCAGATCAAACCGGAACACAAATCAAACCCAAAAAAAGCTCTTGGAAATGCACCTAAAAATCTGACTAGGATTATGCTGGCTCATCAGCCCAACAGTATCCATGCTGTTCATGAGCTAGGTGTAGATCTTCAGTTATCGGGTCATACTCACGGAGGCCAGTTCTGGCCGTTTACTTATCCTACAAAGCTAGCGAATGCTTACCTTGCAGGGCACTATAACCATTTTGGGACACAGATTTATGTAAATCGTGGTACAGGTTATTGGGGACCACCCTTACGGTTAGGTGTTTCAGCCGAGATTAGTCTTTTTCGATTAAAGAAAAAAATAATTTTAACATAGGTTGTATAATAAAAGAACATGGGCCGTAATAAACGATAATAATTTATTTATTCTGATATGAAACCTAGAGAGTTTTTAAAACATTAACTCTTGGTATAATCGGACCTTCCATACTTATAAAAAGTGAGAAAAAATCCAATATGAATAATTTAATTGTTCTTTCAACATGGGAACATGGCTTAACTGTTAATAATGCTGCATGGGAAGTCCTTTTTAAAGGAGGATCTTCGATGGATGCAGTGGAGGCCGGAGCCAGAGTTTCTGAAGCAGATTTAAAAAATACATCAGTAGGATTTGGCGGTTTGCCTGATGAGCAGGGTTACGTAACATTGGATGCATGTGTTATGGATTCGAATGGGAATGCTGGTTCAGTAGCATTTTTGCAAAATATCAATCATCCTGTTTCTGTTGCACGAAAAGTCATGGAAGAGACCAAACATGTTATGCTGGTGGGCGAAGGTGCTCGGCAGTTTGCGGTATCAAGTGGTTTCGAAGAATTAGACTTATTAACTCCAGAATCAAAAAAAGCTTGGAAACAATGGAAAAAGCATCGAAGGGAGATGACACCCCATGAAACTCACGATACTATTTCTATTTTAGCTCAGGATAGACAGGGCGATCTTGCAGGTGCTTGTACTACCAGCGGCTGGGCCTACAAACTCCATGGAAGGGTAGGGGATAGTCCAATTATTGGAGCCGGTCTCTTTGTAGATAATGATATTGGCTGTGCTGCTGCCACAGGGCTGGGTGAAGAAGTAATTAAAACAACCGGCAGTTTTTTGGTTGTGGAACTTATGAGGCAGGGTTATGATCCAACTGCTGCATGTGAAGGAGCTCTTAACCGTGTGATTAAAGCCCATAATGGGAATCCCAATTTTCAGATCGCTTATATAGCGATTCGTAAAGATGGTAAAACTGGTTCAGCCTGTATTAAAGGTACTTTCGATTATGCCTTGGCCAAAGGTAAAATAAATAAGCTCTACAAGATCAGTGGGATAATCTAATTATCTAATATAATATTGGAGATGATAAGCGTAAAGTAAATATCTAGAAAAAGATCTGTATACACATCAAGGGTGTAATATTGTTTATCTTTAAGTTTATTAATCTTCAAAATATGCTAAATAATATCAAGTTATTTAGATAATGTAAGTTCAGTTATATTATAGATGAGCCGTTTATAGAGGTGGAAATGAAATTAATATTGAATATTTCAAGGGACATAGTCCTCTAAATACTTTAGCATTTTTGTCTGTTTTTTTAGCCATCCCAACCGAGTCTCCAATAATATGTAACGTATATCATGGCGAAGGGCTGCCCATGATAGAGAGCCATCATCTATTGGTTTCCATTTTTCCTGAAGCACAACATTATATGGTGACTTTGCCAGTATTTTGAAATCATTCGCGTTAGTGCAAAGGAAAAAATCTCTGGGGTTTTGATCTTCCTTAATTGATATAGAATCACTATTATCAATTTCTTTATGTACGTTGTAACCTCTAAAATTATTATGTATGGCCACAATCACACCTCCATTTTGAGGAAAAATCTCTTCTAAAAATTCATTCCTTTCCTGATTGATATTAGTCAAAATTTCCTTTTTTTTAGTATTGGACCAATGGATGTTATATTTATTAATGTTGTCCAATGTTCCATCTGATGAAAATATACGATTAGGATCAATAAGACCGCCATGATAACTTATTTCTCGATCATCATTTTGGATGAAATAAGCTGTCCCAGAACTATTTTTCATATGTGCATCTAGTGCCATATAAGCTGTTTTTTCATCACCATGGAACCAAATATATTTTCTGTCTCTATTGCCATTCTTCACTATATCAAACTTTATTCCTCCAATTTCAACTATCTTTTTTATTTGTTTTTCTATTTCTAGCATTTCATCTATATGCTGGATTACTTCACGTAATGTAATTTTTGTTGCTTTGTTTGCAACATCCCAATCCACAAGTCCGCCGATATGAATATGCCCGGCAGCAACACAATCCATCCCGAGTGAATCCAAAAATGTTTTATACCACACACCTTGATACCCAAGAATTTCAGATAAGTAGCCCATTGAGCTTTCATGATAATCCACATATGAATTGAGACCTAGTTCTGCCTCATTAATGGATTTTACGATACGGCCTGTTGGTAGAGAAGAATAAAGTATTTTCTCATCATATAAATAGTTTTCTGATATATTTCCAATTGTATCATCTATCCAAAGAAAACGATTTGAATTATGCCATTCAAGCTCCCAACTGTAGTCTATATATCCTCTACTAAATGTAATAATTGCTACTGGATTCAGTAACTCTACACTGTCCCAAAAATTTTCAAAAGTCTTTTCAATATCTATTTCAAAAGCTCCTTTTCCTTTTCCACAATTTCCACAATCCTTTGGATCAAACTCTGGAAAATAGGAATAAATATCATAACCTCGATTTTCCCAATTTTCTCCAATCCAACCATCTGGATTAGTTAAGAGGCTTTTACTGAATGGACGTATTGCTTCATTAGAAGGAGGCCAATAACCACATAACAAAATATTTTTACTATGAATAGATTTTTCAAGGTCGTTTTTTGGTTTATCTAATACCATAGTTGAAGGGTATACAGAAGAGATTAGCTCTTTAAAGGGAAAAATTGGTTTGGTGCCAGACGGTACAGAAATTTCTATGAGAATTGATTGACTCTTTATTTGTCCAGTTACATTTGAATGATGATGTTGCATAATATTTTTTGTATAAGGTCCAACCCACCCACCTGTATTTAAATTAACTATATAGATAGAAGTACTATCGGTTAGGGCTGAATCAATAATCTTAAAATGAATGGACTTTTCATCATCTAATGATATTATTAAATGATAGATTTCTTTATTATTGTGTTCTGTTGGTTCTAAAAACTGAATCAAATCACTTGGGAAAGAGGAAGGCACATCCATTTTAAGTTGATGAATTTCATCACTTAATTTCATTTTCAAATAAATTGGTTCACCATATGGTATTTCTTGTCCCCAAATTTTTAAGCTAAATATCAAAAAAAGTATCAATTCGCGTTTCAGCATAAATTCTAATCTAGAATAATGTTAGGGAAAAATTGATCATTTCCATCAAGTTCAATACAGGCATGCCCTTTAAGATTTACTTTTTTAAACTGCCCTTTTAGTGAATTCCCATTATGCATAAAAGAGACAGTTTGATTAAGGTGCCCACAATAGTTTATCCAATTTTCTATAATTTCATTAGAATTTTGCAGTATTTTTTCCCAGCACTGTTCAAAAAAAGTTGTATAAATTGCGCATACTAATTCACGTTGGTGCACATTTCCTGTGACAATATTAAGAGATGTTGCTGTATTAACTAATTCACTAGGGAAATCCGTTTTAATTTCATTGATATTTAACCCGAGACCTATAACTATAGCTTGGACTTGTTGTCCCGAAAGTCTAGTCTCACATAGAATACCGCCTACTTTTTTTTGTTGAAATAAAATATCATTGGGCCATTTCAGATTCGGAGAAGAACCGCGGTTTTCCAATGTTCTTGCAACAGCCACTCCCGCAGCCAGAGGCACAAGACTCGCATTTTCAATTGTGATTGAATCCATAAGAATAAGGGACATGGCCAATCCTTTACTTGGACTCATAAACCATGAATTTGTGCCACGACCCTTGCCTTTAAATTGATGATCTGTTATAACCATCATCCCATGTGTAGCTTCGCCAGAATCAATTAATTTCCAGGCTTCGTCATTTGTAGACCCCAGTCGATTATAATACTCAATCTGTTTTCCAAAGAGGTGTGTACGCAAGTTGGTTTGAATCAGGTTTGTAAAGATCATGTCTCTAAAAATAGGTAGGTTAATTCAGTATAGGCTAATCCAATAGACAAAACTATGCCTGTTATCACTTGGGTAGGCGTGTGAGCTTTTAATATTATGCGAGAAATACAAACCAATATCATGGATACGCTCATTATGACTGGTTCTTGAATTCCAAAAATCCATAGAGCAACAAGAGGCCCACCAAGTCCAATAGCATGAATTGAAATTTTCCAATACCGAGTAATAAGCCATACAATTGCAGTATTTAATGCATAACAGAACATAAGTCCTTGAACCAAAATCGGTGCCTGAAGATATTTTAATAGAAAAAATCCAAAACTATAATAAATGGTACCATATACTAATGGTTGAACCCGTTGCTCACGGATAGATGCATCAAAATCTGAAATTTCCCCTTCTTTTTTTAAAAATAATACTGTAGCAATAGTTAGAAGTGTAGTGAATAGGAAAGAAATAAAAAAGATTAGATGTGGATTCGAATTATTATCGCTGCCGTAAACTAATACTCCAAATGTAAATGTTGCTACTACCATTGGATGAAAAAGAATTGAAAAAAAATTAGCTAGTTTTAACAGCATGAATCATATATTCCCATATTCACCAAACACTTCACGAAAAGTATCCGCTATCTCACCCAATGTACAATCATTTTTAACACAATTAATTATAACTGGTATTACATTTTGATCTGTTTCAGCAGCGGATTTTAAATTCGCTATTTGTTTCTTAACCTGATCATTATTTCGCGTCTGCTTTAATTTCTTTATCGATGCAATTTGTTCATTAACTTTTTCTGTATCAATTTTTAAGAGCTCCGGTTCAATCTCTTCCTGATTTTCATATTTATTTACTCCAACAATGATCTTTTCTTTTGTATCAATTTTTTTCTGATAATTATAAGCACTGCTTGTAATTTCATTCTGAGTCCAACCCATCTCTATGGCTGGGACAGCTCCACCTATTCGGTCTATTTCTTCAATAATTCTGAAGGATTCCTTTACGAAATTTTCAGTCATTTTTTCTATCACAAAACTCCCACCAAATGGATCAGGATATTGAGGAACACCGCTTTCTTCAGCAATGATTTGCTGTGTTCTTAATGCTAATTTAACAGCTTCATCAGTCGGCAATGCCAAAGCTTCGTCCCGACTATTTGTGTGTAGAGATTGAGTACCACCTAAGACTGCTGATAAGGCTTGAATGGTTGTCCTAACCACATTATTATTAATTTGTGTAGCAGTGAGAGTTGATCCACCTGTTTGAGTATGGAACCGACATAAAAGAGCTTTATGATTTTTAACTCCAAATCGTTTTGTCAAAATCGTAGCCCATAATTTCCTTGCAGCACGAAACTTTGCGATCTCTTCTAGAAAACCATTGTGAGCATTAAAGAAAAAAGATAATCTTGAAGCAAACTTATTAGGGTCTAATCCTTTTTCAATTGCGGCTTGAACGTATGCAATTGCATTAGCAAATGTAAAGGCTAATTCCTGTACAGCAGTACTACCAGCTTCTCGAATATGATATCCAGAAATAGAAATTGTATTCCATTGAGGAATATATTCTGAACAAAATTCAAAAATATCTGTAGTTAGTCGCATAGAAGCAGCTGGAGGATAAATATAGGTTCCGCGAGCAATATATTCCTTTAAGATATCATTTTGAATTGTCCCTTTGATCTTGGTAGGAGTAACACCTTGTTTTTCTGCAGTAGCTATATAGAGTGCCAATAATATAGGTGCAGTTGCATTGATTGTCATGGAAGTAGAAACTTGGTCCAACGGAATGTTTTTAAAAAGTATTTCCATATTTTGCAGGCTGGAAATAGGTACTCCTACTTTACCAACCTCGCCTGTGGCTAAAGGATGATCAGAATCGTAACCGATCTGTGTTGGAAGATCAAATGCAACTGATAAGCCCATTACACCATTTTCTAATAAGTATTTGTAGCGGTTATTTGATTCTTCTGCAGAAGTAAAGCCGGCATATTGACGTATTGTCCACAGCCTTTCTTTGTACATATCTTGATATATGCCCCGGGTGAAAGGAAATTGGCCTGGCTTTAACTTATTCATGTCATTCCTCGTTCTTTTTTAATTTGCTGGTATGCATCATTTACAGCCTTGAATTTTTCTTCTGCTAATTTTTGCATTTCTTCACCAAGATGAGCTACTTTGTCTGGATGGTATTTATTGGCCATTTTTCTATAGGCTTTTTTTACATCACTATCAGAAGCAGACTTCTTAATCTCCAAAATTTTATAATTCGAAGACTCATCCTTCAAAAACATGGCTTTCAAGGATTCAACATCATTTTTATTAATATTAAGATAGTTTGCAATAGTATAAATAACTCGAACTTCATCAGGGTGTACGTGACCATCAGCTGCTGAAAGTCCAAAAAGCACATGGATCAATTCCAATCTACTAGGATGATCCATGGAGCGCTGTATCTGGTTGCATACATCCTTCAATGGGTAATCTTGCTCAAGAATATCCTTAAAGAGTGTCATCAGTTCCCTAGTTTGGTGTAGACCAAACTGCTGTTTAAGAAAGTTTTTCACATAGTCTAATTCTGATTTTAATAGTTTGCCATCCGCTTTCATTACTTTTGCAAATAAAACCAGAATTGTAACAACAAAATCAGCAGGCCTGGTTTGGGTGTATTGGCGTCTGCTCCTAGTGGATCCAGTCCACTGAGAAGATTGTTCATCGGTCATTGAAGCAAAGGTATACCCTAAAATAGCACCTATGGGTCCACCCATGACCCAGCCTAAGCCACCCCATAACCATTTTTTATTTATAGGCATAAAAACCCTTTAAATGGAATAAAGTAAATATGATTGAAAACTAATCCTAAATTTATCCGTTAAACTATAATAGTTCACAGGAGTTTTAAGATCAAGCAACATAGGGTATATTCCACCCATGGAAATCCCACTGCGAATTAGAATTCTTCTCTGGTGGAAGATTATCTTTAGAAGAAAAAATAATCAATCAGAATTGGTAAAAATTGGAGAAGATGGACAGGGTGTAGCCACAATATTATTTTTGTTACCTGCAGAAAAAGAATATGCCCAAATCGCAGGATATTTTGTTAAAGAAGATTTTGATAATCAATTGCGACAAATTCATTATGTAGTTCATGAAAATGGGTTGAGATTTTATCCAGATCAGTTAAAACCAAATATTATTACATTTAATGATAAAGATTTAAATTTTCTCGGAGAATTGGTATCAAAATCAATTTTAGACCGTATCCGATCCATTGAATATGATGCACTGGTGGATCTTAATCAATCATTAGATCAGACATTGTCTCTATTATCTTTGGAGTTGGATATACCGGTTAAAATTGGTTTTCAATCACCCATTTCAGATAAACTTTATTCCCTTGAAATTCAAAAATCAACAAAAGGATTTTTAGAACAGACTTATGAAACTATTGAACGTTTGTTGGGTTTAGTATGAGAATGATATTATTTGAAGATCAGTATACACCTAATTTGGAACCGATTATAATGACGCGACCCGTTTTTGATCTCCGATTTGGGTCAAATACGCTTTTAAATCGTGTTGCGAAAATATGTTCAGAGGATATAATTAGTTTTTGGGTCAGGGACGAGCTTTTAGAACGAACTGCTGAAATATATCCAGACACAATAATCAATAAAGTCCCCAACGAAGAAACTCTTTGGCTGAATGCTCGAGTTTTATGGACGCAGAAATTGATATCAGATTTAAAAAATTCTTCAGCAGGTATTTTCATGAATAGCAATAATTTAATTGGTGCAAAATTATCAAAGTCTGTCGCTGAAGAATGGCTTAAATCTGGTGGGCCATTATCTTTTTTCCCACCGGAGGGGGAAGTTCACCACATTGATGATACAATTTTAATTAATTATTTATGGGATTTATTAGCATTAATTCCTAAGGCTGTAGAAGAATCAAAGATATCTAATTATATCTCACCAAAATTGAAATATGTCATTATTGATGAAAGTGAGGCTGATGTTTTTATAGATGAAGATGTAATAGTTGAACCATTCTCTTACCTCAAAGGGCCTCTTTACATCGGGAAAAAAAGTATTATTTCATCGCATTCTAAAATCAGTAATTCAGTAATCGGATCCGGATGTAAAATTGGAGGTGAGGTTAGTGGCACGATCATTCAAGGTAATACGAATAAAGTACATGATGGGTTTCTCGGAGACAGTTATTTAGGTGAATGGGTTAATCTTGGCGCTGGGACAACCAACAGTAATTTAAAAAATAATTACCAGCCTGTAGTTATGCAAGTAAATAAAGAGCTAGTCCGATCAGAACGCCAATTTTTGGGATCAATGATTGGAGATCATTCCAAAACAGCTATCGGTACTCAACTAAATACAGGTACAAATATTGGTGTTGGCTGTAATATTATGGCACAGACTTTTTCGGATCGCCATATTCCTTCGTTTACATTTTTCGATCAAGGGAAATATCAAGAAATAAATTTTAATAAATTTATTCAAACGGCAGAAATAGTGAAAAACCGTCGAAATAAATCCTTAAAACCCTGTGAAAAAAAGTTATTAGAAACCTTATTTTTATCTCGGTAAAAGCCAACTCATCAATTATATTATCCGCCGATTTTAGAGGAAAAAACAAATGCTTGAAGGCTTAATCTGCCCTGTTTGCGAAAATACAATTGAAGAGATAGATCTTAAAGAATCACTGAAATGTCCTCATTGTGCAGTTGATTTGAAAAACAGAAAATTCTTAGATTTTCTTGAGTTTCTCATGGCTAACGGTATTGTGGAAAATTTAGATTTTTTTGATCAGGAAGTTTACAGTGATGATGTAGATGATCTGGATCAAACAAAAGAAGAAGAGGGAGACCCCAGTGAATTTGAAAAAAAGAAAGATCTTTTTAATATATATGAGAATGAACTCCATCCTAAAAATGTTGAGGAAGATGAGGGAATCAAAGATTATACTCAATTTGAAGGTATTAATGATGATTGGGAGGAGTTTAATGAACGGGATTTTTCAAAGTCCAGTGACAAATAGGACGTAATATGGAAGAAAAAAAGAAAAATGTTCAACAAATAAATATTGAGTTGGATGAAAAAATCAGTTCCGGTGAATATGCGAATTTTGTAGTGGTTACGCATTCACCTGCAGAATTTGTATTAGACTTTACCAGGATTTTGCCTGGAGTACCTAAAGCAAAAGTTCATTCTAGAATTGTCATGGCTCCTCAGCATGCTAAAGCATTTTTGGGAGCTTTAAATGATAATATTCAAAAATTTGAAGCGAAAAATGGGGAAATCAAAATGCCTAGCCGTGATGAAGGCTTTTCATCATTTGGTGTAAAACCACCAAATGACGTTCTTCCAAACTAAACATATTTTTCAGGTAAATCACTTTCATACCATACCCAGGTATGGCCGCGCTTTAATTCTCTCATTTTTAAGATTACCCAAAAGGTAAGAACAATCCAAGCCACCGCGTAACCAAATAATGCACCTACTATAACATCTGCAGGGTAGTGTACCCCAACGTAGACTCTTGAAAAAGCAATAGTTATAGCTAAGATAAGAATCGGATATTTCATTTTGCTATAGAAGTAGGATAAAATAACAAATGAGGCAAACATATTGGCTGCGTGATTGGATGGCATACTCCATTTTCCTCCTTTTCCAACCAATAGATTCAAGTATTCTGTTAGTTCATGAGAAGGGCGAATTCGACTAAAATATGGTTTTAAGAGTTGTGCGGAAACAGCATCTGTGAGTCCCAAAGAAATGATTAAAATTATAAGGGTAATCCTACCTCTTTTCCCATTATAAAATAAAAGATAAAGAATCAGTGCTATGATAGGTACTATCCAATTATCTTTATTGGTAATCAGAGGCATGAAAAGATCAAAAATTGGATTGGATAGAGATTGATTTATCCAAAACAGGATTATCACATCAATCGATTCTAAAATTTGGTACATTTGATAAATTTAAACCTAATAGTGAAAATTTGAATTTTCTTTTCAGCTCAAATAATGGAAGTCAAAAAATGAATGAGGCTTTATTTAAAATCTTGTCTGAAGCCTAAGAAGGAGTACTCTGCCTAATGATGGACCGCCAATAATTTCTGTATGTTGATGATTTAAAACATTAGAGACAGTAAAATTTCCTTTTAAGTATTGATTAAATTCGTAACCCAGATGTAGGTCAAAAATTGTATAGGGTTTAATATTGCCAAAATAAATTCCTGATGACCACTTAAATCCATCTACATACCGAGCATTTAATGATGCTGTAAATGGTGTCCGCCTCGGATTGAATTGTAGTTTCATCCCTGCTTTATGTCGAGGTGCATTGATTGGGTCTTTTGCCTTAGTGATAGGATTATAAAATTCTGTCATTCCTAAATGGGAATAAGTGAGATCCAATGACCATTCTAAATTTAAAATAGCTGTGATGCTAGCATCTAGTCCCCACATATCCACTTCGCCATAATTGATATAACCAACTACTACAGGAGGTGTATAACCAGGAATGGTATCCATAGCTGTGACTCCCTGGATACTTCCGCGCCAATGGTTAAATGCCTCATCATAATCATCTCTATCTATGATATTATCATTTTCAAGATCTTTGATCGTATTTATTAAACTATCGCCATCATAATCCGTTTCCAATACAGATTTTTCAATAACGATTGGTGTTATGAATGTAACAGGGCTAACAAAACTACTATAATGACTAGTATATAAATCAAGCGTACCAAAAACTCTAGAGTTCAAGCGTCCCTTCCAGCCAAATTCCCAAGATTTAACTGTTTCTGCTTTGATTTCAGGTAAATCTGTAACTGTTTGTCCAAAAAACCCTGGAATTTTTGGATCTGTGGATGGATAAAAGAAAATACTTTCACTGGTGTCAACCGGTTGATAATTGAATTCTTTGGTACTATAGTAATAAGGATTTCCCACTGAATCTTTTGGAAAAACATACCCGCCATCTGCACCACGAGCATACACTTTAAAGATTGAAACCCTAGTAACAAAAATGTCTAAAAATAAAGCCTGATTGGAAGGAGTATTAAAAGCTGTAGCCCAGGTCAGACGGAAA
>MDTE01002078.1_pt1 | contig 41473 bp, 40 predicted proteins | sample 811231 | NCBI WGS metagenome assembly MDTE01 (sample SAMN05326651, study PRJNA326480) | marine metagenome | isolation source: seawater | place: Indian Ocean: Red Sea | collected 2010
CAGAAATCACCGGGTTACTTTTAACACCAATAAATTCGATTACTTCCGTCGGCTCAAACAGATTGATGGTCCGCTGTAGGGGAGCCTCGGTTAGCTTTTCACCTTCGAGGCATAAAGGTATTTCAGCGCCCGATTCATCAAGCATACCAATGCGAATGGGAATATGTAAGGGGCGTTTATTATCCTGCCCTGGTGTCGACGCGTTTAACTGCCTGAACGTTAATTGGCAAAGACGAGAAGTTTCATCGTACTGCTTTTCGACAGAGACGGAAGGAGTACCCGCCTGACGATACCACTCCATAAAATGCGCCAGATCAGTGCCGCTTTCCGATTCCATTGCACTAACAAAATCCTCAACGGTCGCCGCCCGGCCATCATTATCCATCAGATATCGCCGCACACCATTCTCAAATGCTTCTTTTCCGACGATAGTTTGTATCATTCGGATCAATTCCGCGCCCTTCTCGTAGACCGTCGCTGTATAAAAATTATTGATTTCTATATAGGATGCCGGCCGCACTGGATGCGCCAGCGGCCCAGCATCCTCTGGGAATTGCCGCGCGCGTAATGTCCGCACGTCCTGAATACGTTTTACGGCCCCAAAGCGAATATCTGCTGAGAATTCCTGGTCGCGAAAGACCGTTAGCCCTTCTTTGAGACTAAGCTGAAACCAATCCCGCAGTGTGACACGGTTGCCAGTCCAATTGTGAAAATATTCGTGCGCAACAATTGCTTCAATAAATCCATAGTCACTATCAGTTGCCGTTTCCGGATCAGCCAAGACGTATTTATCGTTAAATACGTTCAGGCCCTTGTTCTCCATTGCGCCCATATTGAAATCGCTTACAGCGACGATCATGTAGATATCAAGATCGTACTCTAGTCCGAAACGTTCTTCATCCCAGCGCATTGCTTTCTTCAAAGACGCCATCGCGTGGGCACAGCTGCTTTCTTTTCCATGCTCGACATAAATTTGTAACGCAACGTCTCGTCCGGATGATGTTTTATAACGGTCTTGCACAACAGCAAGATCACCCGCGACCAGCGCAAATAGATATGATGGTTTCGGGTACGGGTCGTGCCATTTGACCCAGTGCCGATTTTGATCACCTAGGCCTTGACTAACCAAATTTCCATTTGAGAGCAGTACCGGGTATTTATCTCTATCCGCTTCGATACGCACCATGAAAACAGCCATTACGTCGGGTCGGTCCAAATAGTATGTAACTCTCCGGAACCCCTCTGCTTCACACTGGGTGCAGAAATTACCGCTGGATTTATACAGACCCTCTAATTTGGTGTTGTTCTGCGGCTGAATGCTGACCTCTACCTGCAGAGCAAACCGGCTCGGAGTTTCCCAAATGGTCAAAGCACTGGGTGACAATTCATAAGACGTCGGTGACAGCTCATTGCCGTCGACGGAGATGGAAAGAAGTGTCAGGTCCTCTCCGTTAAGGACCAACGGTCCAGGATTATTCCGGTGTATCGCAAGTTCAGATCGAACAATTGTATTCTCCTCACGAAGATCAAATGCTAATTCGACACGATCCACCGAATAGTCCGGCACTTGATAGTCGGAGAGGTTTACCGTTTGCAGCGTCTCACTCACACCATTATTTCCCTTCGCCTAAGGAACGGAGAAAGCGCTCTCTGGGCTAGGCTCCCCGTCCGCAGTTACACGGCCGGTTTCCGCCATATGCAGCAGGTGTGCGAAGACCGAGCGGCCAGCCGCTCGGTGCAATCGTTTATCAACATCCGCATACATGACTTCGACCATCGCCGGGATCGTATTCCGGCCCTTACGAATGCAATCTAAAATCGCATCTTCCCGACCGTTCCGGTGTGCAATAAAAGCTTCGACATGTGCCTTCGGCGCAGTAATCGCAGGTCCGTGCGTCGGCCAATAAATCTCTTCCTCGCGCGCGAGTATTTTGCTCAGCGATTTCATATAGTCCGACATATTACCATCTGGCGGAGAAATCACAGAGGTCGACCACCCCATTACGTGATCCCCCGTGAAGATTGCGTTTTCTTCTCTTAATGCGAAGCAAATATGGTTAGACGTGTGACCTGGAGTGTGGATTGCCTCAAACGTCCAACCCTTCCCTTCGATTACAGCTCCATCCTTGATTACATGATCAGGCACGAACTCATAATCACCACCCTCTTCGACTTTCGGGCCACCACGATCACCACCATGGGGACCATATCCATATGTCGGAGCACCGGTTGATTTCTTGAACGGGGCTGCGGCCGGCGAATGATCGCGATGCGTATGCGTAATCAAAATATGGGTGACTGTCTCCCCCTGAACCGCTCGCTCCAGCGCAACAATATGATCGTCGTCCAATGGGCCAGGATCAATTACGGCGACCTCGCCTTGCCCGATAATGTAGGTACCTGTGCCGTGAAAGGTGAACCCACCCGGATTATTACAAATCACCCTTCGAATTAACGGGCTTACCTGATCAACGACGCCGTATTCGAACTCGACGTCCCGCACAAAGGGGATGGACATATCACCTCTCTCGAAAATTGAAACTTGTTACTTAGAGTCTTGGAGCCCACGGGCCGCCTCGTCAAGCACTTGAAACTTCAAACCTATGATTTGATTAAAAACCAGCACTTGTCAGCCAGGCTTCCCGCGTCAATTAGAGTCATCATCGCTCGATTACGAGGCCCGCACACAAATGCGCCAAATGACATTCGTGGCCTTCCTTCAGGCCCAAAACTGCACAAATCTCGCCAGCTCATGGCGGCATCCCGAATCGCGAAACGACACATGGTCGCCTGCCTATTACCGGCATCTCGCGCGCGTGCTTGAGGAAGGCAAATTTCATTTAGGCTTTTTCGATGACCGCTTATCAATGCCCGACATGTACGGCCGGGACCACGCGCATACTGTGGAGCACGGCATCCGTTGCGTGAAAATGGATCCCATCACAACATTGATGGTTATGGGGATGGCGAGCAGCCGGCTCGGCCTTGGCGCAACCTATTCGACGACCTATTACGAGCCGTTTCACGTGGCGCGGGTCTTTGCCACCCTTGATCTTATGTCGGAAGGTCGCGCGGCCTGGAATGTTGTGACATCTTTAAACGACGGCGAAGCTCAGAACATGGGCCGAGATCAGGTAATTGAACACGACCTGCGCTATGACCGCGCAGACGAGTTCATGGAGGTCGTGCTCGGTCACTGGGATGCTTGGGAAGACGATGCGATTGTGCAGGACAAATCAACTGGTCGCTTCGCCGACCCAGCAAAAGTCCACCGCCTTGACCACAATGGCGAATTCTTCAAATCGCGTGGCCCGTTCACAGTACCGCGGTCGCAGCAAGGACATCCGATGATCATTCAAGCGGGACAAAGTGGTCGTGGGAAGCGCTTTGGTTCACGCTGGGGTGACCTTATCTTCCTGAATTACCCGGATATCGAGACCGGTAAAAAGGAATACAAGGCGTTCAAAGAGGACGTAGCCAAGTACGGGCGCGACCCAGAACATGTAAAGATCACACCCGCAATATACACCTGCATCGCGGCAACCAAGTCGGAAGCCGAGGATAAATACGCCCTAATAGACAAACTACCTACAGAAGGAGACGCACTTTCACTCCTCTCGGAAGTACTCAACTTCGACTTCGCAACCAAAGCGATGGACGAGCCCTTCACACAAGACGAGCTTGACGGAATTCAAGGCCTACAAGCAATTCGCGACCGGGTCGTTCAGTTAAGCGGCAAACACAATCCAACAGTGCGCGATTTCATCACTTTCAGTCAGCGGGGACGGCCGCGCGACCCCATCGTTGGTGGGCCGAAGGAAGTCGCGGATAAACTCGAGGAATGGTTTGAGGAACGCGCCTGCGACGGATTTGTCTTTGCGGGGAGCTATGTACCAGGGTCCTATGAAGACGTGGTGAACCACGTCGTCCCAGAATTGCAGCGACGCGGTCTTTATCATAAAGACTATGCTGGAACGACACTCCGCGAGAATATCGGCGTGCCAGTCCCACCCATTGGCGATTGGCGAAAACTGACCTAACGCCTCTCCATTCTCAGATATGCATTAGGGCTGTCCGGTGCCAAACACGGCCGCCCAAAGTTTCAACGTATCCCACGGGGAATATTGATAGGAACGTTCCGTTGTCCGAGCCTGATCCGCACGGTACATTTAAGCCTCTTAGAGACAAGGAGCACCACGTATGTTCACGACCCGCCCAGAACTACTCGGCACCTTTGGCATGGTGTCTTCAACGCATTGGCTAACCTCCGCGGCAGCAATGGCGATGCTGGAGAAAGGTGGCAATGCATTCGATGCGGCGGTCGCTGGTGGCATGATGTTGCAAGTATGCGAACCACATCTCAATGGCCCCGGCGGGGATATGCCAGCCATCATCCACAGTGCCAAATCCGGCGAAACAAAAATCATTTGTGGCCAAGGCACTGCGCCGGCGGCCGCAACAATTGATCATTACAAAAGTGAAAATCTTAGTCTAATTCCCGGAACGGGCCTTCTCGCGACTGTTGTGCCGGGCGCCTTCGACGGCTGGATGCTGATGCTTCGCGACTACGGCACTAAAACCGTCGAAGACGTCTTCGAGGTCGCACTAGGCTATGCCGAAAACGGCGTACCAGTAGTCCCGCGTTGGACCGAGACAGTTGCAACAGTGGCTGAGTTATTTCGCGACGAGTGGACCACTTCAGCAGACCAATGGCTCGTAGCCGGCCAGCCCCCAAAACCGGGCAGCATTTACGCGAACAAACCGCTCGCCCAAACCTGGAAACGGTTGCTAGACGAAGCGAAAGCCGCAGGCGGCGACCGCATTGCCCAGATCGACGCCATACGCCATGCCTGGCATCAAGGTTTTGTTGCAGAGGAAATTGACAAGTTCTGCCGTTTAACCGAGGTACTCGACGTTTCCGGTGAGCGCCATAAAGCGGTGCTGACAGGTGACGATTTGGCCCGCTGGCGGGCCAGCTATGACACTCCGGCCACATACGACTTCAATGGATACACCGTGGCGAAGCCAGGCGCGTGGTCGCAGGGTCCGGCGCATCTGCAGGCTCTCGCCCTACTGAAAGACTTTGACTTGGCATCGATGGACCCGACAGGTCCAGAATTCGTCCACACGGTGACTGAGGCAATTAAACTCGCCTTCGCCGACCGGGATGCCTTTTACGGTGATCCAGATTTCGTGAAAGTTCCCCTCGAACAGCTCTTGTCTGATGCCTACAACGATGAGCGCCGCAAACTGATAGGCGATAGCGCATCTATGGAACTCCGTCACGGAAGCGTTGACGGCTTTGGTTGTGAAGTTGACTACGCGGCTGCTGTTGGACGGGCCGAAGGTCAAGGCGTGCCAGACGGCGGCAAAGCAGCTGCTGGCTCGGGTGAACCGACGGTCGGTACACTTGGCCAGGTTTCGGGTGATACGTGCCACATCGATGTCGTTGACAAGTACGGCAATATGGTCGCCTGCATGCCGTCCGGAGGTTGGCTGCAATCGTCACCAACCATACCAGCCCTCGGGTTCCAACTGAATTCGCGAGCTCAAATGTTCTGGCTCGACGAAGGGTTACCGATGAGCCTCGAGCCTGGCAAACGGCCTCGCACAACGCTGTCCCCAACGATCGCGCTGCGCGACGGCAAGCCGGCGATTGCCTTCGGCACCCCTGGCGGAGATCAACAAGACCAATGGCAGAGCATCTTTTTCCTTCGCCACGCGATCTACAAGCGAAACTTGCAAGAAGCGATTGATACGCCGTCCTTCCACTCGGAACACTTCGTCAGTTCGTTTTATCCGCGGGGCGCTAAACCAGGACGCCTTGTCGTCGAAGGCAGAACACCCGACGAGACGGTCAATAATCTTCGCGAGCGGGGCCACAAGGTTGAGGTCGGCGATCTCTGGTCAGAGGGGCGTCTCTGCGCGGTCGGCAAAGATGGTAAAATTCTCAAAGCGGGCTCCAACGCCCGCGGCATGCAAGGCTACGCGGCGGGACGTTAAAAATGAACAATATTGTTTACAAGAACTTCAACGCCGCATCCCTCGACGCGGCCTATGACAACCGCCGCCATGTGCCAGAATGCGAGGAGATGTTCCTCGATTGGAAGAACCGGAGCCGCGATTACCGCAAACACTCGAATAACCGCCTCGACGTCGCCTATGGTAACAACCAGCTCGAGACAATGGACATATTCTTGCCTGATAGCCCAAGTGGCAGCATCCATGCTTTCATTCACGGTGGCTATTGGCGCGCGCTCGATAAGGCAGACTTCAGCTACCTCTGCAAACCGCTAGTCGATGAGGGTCATATAACCGCTTCGGTCAATTACGACCTCTGTCCAGCAGTGAGCGTCGAGACTATTGTAGGACAAATGCGGGCTGCGGTCGCTTGGCTCTACCGCAATGCGGCTGAACTCGGCGGTGACCCAGATAAGATCCACATTTCCGGTCATTCTGCGGGCGGTCACCTCGCTGCCATGTTACTGGCAACCGATTGGCCTTCCTATGCGGAAGATTTACCGGCCACCCTCGTTAAAAGCGTAATGGCAATCAGCGGGGTCTTTGATCTCGACCCGATCCCGCACCTAACAACAAACGAAGACATTCAACTTGATCCCGATATGGCCCGTCGCCTGAGCCCTCACTTTTTGAAACCCGCAAACGACGCCCCGCTCACTGTCATTGTCGGCAGTAGCGAACTCCCGGAGTTTATACGCCAGTCCAAAGATTTTGCAGACAACTGGGGCAGACTTTTGAGCAATATTGAATATTTAGAGCTTTGCGGTCTCAATCATTTCACTATCGTCGATACAATGGACCGCGCTAACAACCCAATAACAGCGCGAATGCTCGCAAATATGAAATAAAGGCCTATTTTCGTCCGCCAGCGATCTTCCCGGCTTCGGGCAACGTTCTGAGCCGGCCCATAGCAATAACCCCAAGGAACGGCCCTATCGCGAGGACGACAAAGGCATGTTCCCAACCAACCCAGTCGACTATAGGTGGAACGAGATGAATGGTGATTAAGGTCAACAGAAAGCCGGTGCCGGTCTGAACCGTTAGCATTGTGCCTACCAAAGCCTTGTCGGAAAGCTCAGCGATACTGGCAGAGAACTGCGCGGAATCGGCGACGATCGCAACGCCCCATAAAAGACAAAACCCGACGAGCCAAACTGGGTCTCCCCCAAACAGGAAACCGACCACTAAGGCACAGGTTCCGCTAACCGCCATACTAGTCATTGTGACAACCGTCCGCCCCGCCCGGTCAGCCCAGAAGCCGCCGAGGACACATCCAATAGCACCAATACCTATTACAGCGAAGGTCGCCAATGAAGCTTGGGAAAGTGCATCAGCCTCGGTCATCGTTAGTCTGAAGCTCGAAAAGAAAAATACGCCGATCCAGGTCCACATTGCGTAGAGTTCCCACATGTGGCCGAGGTATCCTAAATTGGCATAGCGCAGCGATTTATTTCGCCACGCCGCCAACGCATGACCCGGACGGAAGGACTGCATCCTTTCGCTATTGGGGCCAATCCGAATGAATAGGACAAGCGTCGCTGCTACGAGGGCACTCACAGATGCGGTAACAATGGTTACCCGCCAATCGACGCCCGCGAAGACGTTAAAGAGATGCGGGGTAGCGGACCCTAAGGTCAATGCACCAACCAGGATACCAACCATAAACCCCATGTCATTCTGTGCCCAGGTCGTCGCTATTTTCATTCCGATAGGATAAATTCCCGCCATGCATATGCCTGTCATAAAGCGGCAAAGGATCACCATTGGCGAAGATAGCTCAAACAGCAAAATTGCAAGGTTTGCTGCGGCTGCGATTAGGCTGGACAACGCAAAGAGGCTGCGCGGATCAATCCGGTCAGCGAGCACAAAAACGGCGCTAATAATGGTGCCTGTTACGAAACCAACCTGCACAGCACTGCTGAACATCGACGCAATAGTTGGATCCAAATCCTCCTGTACCCGAAGCGCCGGCACAATAGCGGAGGCCGAAAACCAAAGGCCCAGCGCCGAAACCATCGCCAAGGTTGCTAGTGCAATCGATGACAGTCTCCGTAACCCCATGCCAATTCAGGCCTCCGACCTAACTTAAACTCTCGAGACTTATCCTGTCGGGAATATCCGACGCCCACAAGCGGCATGCGATCTAACCTTCATGAATAAAGCTAATCTAGAGACATCCACTTATAATTTGGCTTCTCAAATAGATGGAGAAGTTTGGGGTTTTTTACGGTACCTCCCTTCTCTCTTACGGCGAAAACTCCGGTTAAAGGAGGCGCATAGCGAACATTCATGACCCTTGAACCGTATGAAATCTATGCATTGAAGTACGCATGCCGTGACGCAAGCCGGAATGATCATTTGATCTTCAAGGATCCGCACGATGACCCCTCCATGCCGATGGATTACTTCGTTTGGGCCATCGTCGGGAAACAACGTACATATGTTTTAGATTCAGGCTTCGACCGCGCTGAAGGTGAACGCCGAGGCCGAACATTCCTAAGGCATCCAGCGGATGCCTTGCGATTAATTGGTATTGAATCAGAAAACATAGAAAATTTAATTGTCAGTCATTTACACTACGACCATATCGGCACCTGGGACGATTTCCCAATGGCTAAACTCTTCCTACAAGAGGCCGAGCTACAATACGCCGTTGGCCGTCAGATGCATCACCGAACACTGCGCCACTCTTTCACTTTCTCACATGTTGAAGGCGTCATCCGCGCGCTCCACGATGACCGGGTGCATTTTTCGGGTCCCTCAGAAGAAATCGCACCCGGACTTTCGTTACATCACGTCGGCGGGCATACAGCAGGCCTACAGGTGGTACGGGTCTGGACACGGCGCGGCTGGATGGTGATGGCGGTCGACGCAAGCCACTACTACATGAACTTCGAAGAAGTTCAGCCATACCGCACGGTTAATCACGTGGGTGAAATGTTGACAGCGTACGGCACGATGGCAAAGCTCGCTGCTTCGCCTAAGCATATTATCCCGGGACATGACCCCTTGGTGATGCAACGCTATCCTGCTGCCTCGAGAGAGACGGAGGGCATTGTGGTCCGTCTCGACGCGGATCCACTTTACTAGGAGAGAGGAAATCGACATGGCCAATACGCCCGAATATGAGGTTTACGCCATCAAATACGGCGACCATCAACGGAGGCGGCAAGAAAATTTCTTATTCAAGGATCCGCATGACGAAGCGTCCAGCATCGATTTCTTCATTTGGGTGATCCAGGGCGGCGGTAAAACCTATGTTGTTGATGTCGGCTTTGAGCAAAAGGAAGCGGAGACCCGCGGCCGCTCGCTGCACCGCCTGCCGTCTGAAGGTGTCCGAATGCTCGGCAGCGATCCGGACAAGATAGAAAACGTCATTATAAGTCATATGCATTACGACCATGCAGGTGATCTGGATAGCTTCCCGAATGCCCGCTTCTACCTGCAAGAACGTGAGATGGCTTATTGCACAGGCCGGTGCATGACGCACGCGCCCTTGCGACATCCTTATGCCGTCGACTATGTCGTCAATATGGTGCGCCTCGTATATGACGACCGGGTGCAATATGTAGACGGCGAAATGCAGATAGCGCCTGGTCTTTCTGTTCATCATATCGGGGGTCACACCGATGGTGTTCAATCCGTCCGTGTTTGGACTAAGAAAGGATGGCTCGTACTCGCATCGGACGCCAATCATTTCTACGATAACATGGCGATCCCGAACCCATTCCCCATCGTCTACAACGTTGGAGATATGCTGGATGGTTACGAAAAACTGCGGGCGCTCGCTGACGGCAACGAGGACAAGGTCATCCCAGGCCACGATCCGCAGGTTTTAAGTCTGTTCCCTGCCGCCTCAAAGGAACTCGAAGGTATCGCCGTGGCGCTCCACGAGGAGCCAATTGGAGATATGGACAAGGTCTGGCGACGCTCAAGATGAGGCCCTTTCTATCCCCTACTAACTTTCCTTACTTAGCGTGAGTGTTAGTCAATTTCAGAGCCTTCTACTTCCTTTACTTCCCTCACCCCTTTGGGATGGATTTAAGGTGGGAGGTTGGAGCACATAGCAATGACAATCCCGACTTACGAAGTTTATGCGATCAAATACGCCGAGCGGGCGACGTCGAGCCACGGCACTTTCATATACAAGGATACCCACGATGCGCCGATGGATATGGACTATTTCATATGGTCTATCAGCGGCGGCGGTAAAACCTATGTCGTCGACCTAGGGTTCGACCGGCGCTACGAACGCGGTAGCCGTCATCTGTTGCGCACGCCCGCAGAGGGGCTCGATCTACTCGGCATAAACCCGGCTGAGGTTGAAGAGGTTATCGTTACCCACATGCATTACGACCACGCGGGCAGCATGCCAGACTTCCCAATGGCGAAGTTCCATATCCAAGATGAGGAGATGGCCTTTGCGACCGGCCGACACCTAAGGCACAAAGCCTTCCGCTTCGGTAATTTTGTCGAGTATACAGTGGATTTCGTTCGGGCGGTGTACGATGACCGTGTCATTTTCACAGACGGCGAAGGCGAAATCGCTCCTGGCATAACTGTGCACCGTGTCGGCGGTCACACTCATGGCATGCAGATCGTTCGCGTTTGGACACGAGACGGCTGGCTGATCCTAGCATCCGACGCAGTGCACATGTACGCTAATATGGAACAACAGAACCCATACCCGGCCGCCTACAACGTCTTCGACATGCTTGAGGGCGCTAAGACAGCGGTAAACCTCGCTGGCGGTAATGCGGCAAAAGTTATTCCCGGTCACGACCCTCTGAAACGCGAGCGTTTCAGCGCTCCCACAAGTAAACTCGACGGTATTGTTTTGAGATTGGATTAATAATGCCTACCATTGATCACAACGGCCTGACCATTAGTTATGGAGCGTCCGGAGCGGGACCTGTATTAGTGCTGCTGCATGCGGCCGGGAGTACGGGGGCGCAATGGCGAGGTGTTCTGGGCGAGCTAGGGGAACGCTACCACACATTGACGCCTGACCTTTGGGGGCACGGCGGGACATCGTTCTGGCCCGATCCAGAAACCTTACTGCATGACGACCAAGCAAATTTGGTGAAGCGCATTCTGGACAAAATCGGAATAAAGAAATTTGACCTGGTTGGCCATTCCTATGGCGGCGGCACGGCCATTCGTTTCGTTCTCGAAAATCCGGAAATGGTCCGATCTTTAGTATTGATTGAGCCGATGGTTGCATGTTTTCTTCAGGAGCTCAGCGAAACAGAAGCACTCAATGAGTTAGAGGGTATTCAAAACGACTTCAGACAACTCTTGGAAGAGGAAGGCCCGGAGGCTGCCTGGAAAGGTTTCCTCGATTTTCGCAACGAGCCTGGTACGTGGGACGGATACGAAGAAAAAACCAGGCAGAACTTTCTTCGACGCACGCCCGCGCAATTGGCAAATTTTAATGCGAATGCCAATAACCGCACGACCGTCTCGGAGATGGGATTGATAAAACAGCCCACCCTCGTAATCCGCGGTGTTAATACCTCCCTGTACGATATGCGCATGTCGGAAATTGTCGCCAAAAACATTCCAGGCGCGAAGTTCCTAGTCATCGAAGATGCGGGACATATGTCTCCACTCACTCATCCTGAACGTATCACACAGGAAATCCTCGATCACATTTAAAAGGTGGAAGTCAACGACCCAGAACTTTAGCAGCCTCCTCGCTACGGCCTAGTTCCGAAAGGACCGTTGCATATGTCGTCCGGCGCTGTGAAATATTAGTTTGAGAATTGGGATCCTTTTCCAAAACTTTAATGGCCTTCTCCATAAAGGACACCGCTGAGGCATAATCGCCACGTAGTTGCAAAATTCCGCCGTACTCCCAGAACGCATTCGCAAGCTCTGCACTTTCCAAACCCAAGCGATGTTCCAGTATCGTGAGGGCACGGCGATGAAGAACTGCCGCTTGTTGAGTACGGTTGCTACCCCAGTACAGACGCGCCAGTCTAATCAAGCTATAAGCGACATCCGGGTGCGTATGTCCAAGAACCACCTCACGATAGCGGAGCGCTTTTCGATAGCGATCATCAACATCCGTGTATCTTTGGTTCCACCATAACTCACTGGCTTCTTGATCAAGACGGTTAGCATGGTCCAGATATTGACGTTCACGAGCGGAAAATTCCTTAGGTTTTACCCGCCCAGAGCTCTTAGAAACAGTGGCAATCGCCTTGGTTGTGTCTTCATTTACCTCGCTGACCGGAAGACCACGCAATAAGCCCGTCTTAAATTGCGGCGTCATTTGTTCATTAATAAAAACACTAGGATCGGGTTTCGCTCGCTCGACAGGATGCGAACGTGTGACAGGCGGTGGTGGCCGAATGCGACGGACCGGCGTCGGAACCGTATTTGACGTGGCACGTTGTACCGGCGTGACAATCGAGAGACTTTGAATTATTGGTGTCGAAACGAGCGGTCGTGGCGCGATATTTTCGGCATTTTTTAGCTGATAGAGTTTCTGAATGGCGCTCTTTTCCTGCGCCGCAACGGCAAAATACATCCCGAAAAAAAGAATCCAGGAAACTGTAAAAGATTTTAGGTAAAAACGCATAAACGGAATGCTAAAGCATTCCAAACTGCCGACAAGTGCACTACTGAAAGCCGCACCCTTGCACCCCGAGAGAATCGGCATTAATTGGTGACAACTCAGAATTGCAATAGATGCTCGAACGGACGCAGGTTATGCCACACCATCACAGCAAAGTTTTCATTATCGGATCTGGACCCGCGGGGTACACGGCCGCCATATATTCGGCCCGCGCAAGCCTTGAGCCAATGATTGTCGCCGGCATACAGCCGGGAGGCCAAATGACCATAACAACTGATGTTGAGAACTATCCCGGGTTCGAAGACGTGGTACAGGGTCCTTGGCTCATGGAGCAAATGCAAAAACAGGCCGAGCATGTTGGTACACGTATGATATACGACATCATTACCGAAGTTGATTTTTCGAGTCGACCTTTCCGGGCAAAAGGTGATTCAGGAGACACTTATTCGGGCGATACCGTCATTATCTCAACCGGTGCGCAGGCACGTTGGCTCGGCCTTCCATCAGAAGAAAAATTTATGGGTTTTGGCCTCTCCGCTTGCGCCACCTGCGACGGTTTCTTTTTCCGAGAGAAAGAGGTCGCGGTCATTGGGGGCGGTAACACAGCTGTAGAAGAAGCGCTCTACCTTACTAATCATGCGAGTAAAGTCACCTTAATCCATCGCCGCGACCAACTCCGGTCTGAAAAAATCCTGCAGGAACGTCTCTTTGCTAATACGAAGATCGAGGTCCTCTGGAACCATGTGATGGAAGACATTATCGGCAACGACGACCCGCCGAGCGTCACCGGTGCCAAACTTCGTAACATTAATACTGACCAAGTCTCAGAGCAGGCCTTCGATGGCATTTTCGTCGCCATCGGACACGATCCAGCCACCTCAATTTTTAAAGGCCACATCGAGTTGGACGACGAAGGCTATGTCTTAACCAAACCGGACAGCACGGCGACTGCCATCCCAGGCGTGTTCGCTGCCGGTGACGTGAAAGATAAAGTCTACCGTCAGGCTGTCACTGCTGCTGGCATGGGGTGTATGGCTGCATTAGAGGCAGAAAAATTCGTTGCGGAGCACGAGGCCCATAGCGAGGCAGCGGAGTAATCAAAAGCGGTCAAATGCCTTAGCCGCCGTAAAAAACGTTATCGCCAAGTTCCTTCATCTTAAGGATAGCTTCGTCAGCCCGGCCCTCTGGTAGCTGCACCTGATGCACTTCCGTGACTTCCCCAACTATGATGTGGTGGTCTCCCAGTTCCACGAACTCAGCCACTCTGCACTCTATCGCAGCGGGAGCCCGGTCGAGCAGTGGAGCACCGTTTGCACCATAGCTTACAGGCTCGCCGCCCATAACATTGCCATCCACTTTCAATGGCTTATAAAAACCAAAGGCAATTCTCTGTTGGCCTTTTCCAAGGAAATTGAGAGCGAATTGCCCTGCAGCCTTAACTCTCGCATAGAGCACAGTATCTATTTTGACACCAATTGCGACCAGAGGCGGGTCAAACGAGGTCTGCATCACCCAATTGACCGTTCCGGCGCCAATATTCCCACCACTATCTTTGGCGGTCATCACATAGATGCCGTATGGAATCATCCTGAGCGTCAATTTCTTTTTATCTTCATCCATGATCGTTTTCTGCCAAAAAAAATTTCATACTGCCGAATAATATTCGGGAACGCAGGAAAAGGAATAAATATGCACCAAATTCGACCACCCAAATTACGGCGTTCATGGCTGTTTGTCGGCGGTGCCGACGAAGCCACTTTATTGGCCGCAGCTGAAAGTGGTGCCGACGTTCTCATCCACGAATTAGAGGATTTTACGGCCCCAGCGATGCGACCAGCAGCTCGAAAAATTGGACCCCGCGTGTTAGCCGCCTGGAAAGCGCGCGGCCTCGTCGCGGGCGTCCGCATCAATCCGTTGGCAGGAGGCGGCCGGGAAGACTTAAACGCTATTATGCAAGGAGCACCCGACATAGTTATGCTGCCAAAAGTTGCGGAGCCGTCTCAAATCGGTGATCTAGATGCAGCGTTAACTGCTGCGGAACAGTCGCTCGGGATCAAACCGGGTATCACAGAACTCGCACCTAATATCGAACTTGCGCGCGGACTAATTCAGACCTACGAAGTCTGTAAAGCTAGCCCACGCGTTAAATGCGCCTTAATCGCTTCCGAGGATATGGCCACCGATCTTGGCGCGGAGCGCAGCCGTAACGGGGAAGAATTGAAATATGTACGAGCCCGTTTTCACGTCGAGTGCGTGGCCGCTGGGGTCATCTCCATTGACGCGCCATATACTTGGACCGACGATCCGGGTGCAGAAACCGAAGCACGCCACGCGCGCAAACTAGGCTTTACCGCGAAGAGTGCTGTCAATCCAAACCACGTGTCTATAATCAATCAGGTATTTACACCTTCGCCAGAAGATATCGCAACGGCAGAGCGAATTGTAGCCGCCTTTGAAGTGGCACAAGCTGCCGGAGACGGTCGCGTCGAATTGGACGGGTCACTGATCGAAGTGCCCATATACCGCAACGCGCAAACATTACTGGAGCGGGCTAAAGCCTTGGCCTCCTATTAAGCCTGTTTTCCCATATCGATCCAAACTGATTTGGCCCGCCCACGCACTCTGCCATCCGAATCATAAATGGCTGTCCCAGCAAACGCCTTGCGGCCTTCCCGGCCCATTGGCCAACCAATCACCGTACACGTCGTGTCGGCAGTCAAATCTTCGTCAACAAAGGCCGTCAAACGGCCCAGATACATAATGACCCCGGTATCGCGAATAATTGACCATACACCCGGACAATCAAGTGCACTCCATAGAATCCGTTTCGGAATGAAGCCGTCAGATCCGACGAAACTCCGGTGTGGCAGCCATTCACCCACAACGACTTCACTATCATTTATAGGCCCGGTCCGTAACCGCAATCCATCGCCGGCCGCCCGGCCCGCTCCGCAGACAAAACATTGATGAAAATCGTCTTTTTTAAATTCGTCGAAGCGAATTTCGGCATCTCTTACAGCCTCGGGCTCAGGACAATCAGGAACATCAAGCTCAAAAATCGCTGGCCGAGCTTCACCAATCAGCGTTTCCCCGTCCTGGACGACAATACCATTTTCCCGGCGTAACACCTCCATCGGGTGATCAAGGGGTGGCGGATTCCGAAGTGTCACTTCGGTGGGGCCTCCGATAAAATCTGCAAACGCACCCGCTGAATATCCACCATTTCCGGAACCGGGCGGCCCGTTGAATTGCGCAGGTATCGTTACCGTCTCCTTCATAAAGACTGCCCTCTAGTGCATGCATCTCTTCTGGAAGATAGTAGCAATTAATACCCCATCAACGCCCCTGTAAATTCCCATATATTTAATTGTCCATCGATTCACTAAACTGTCCGACGATGACAGGAGAGCGTAATAGAACGACATTTTCCTTTCGCACTTGTAGCCATTTTAGCATCTTTTCGTATATCGACATGCGTGATGCCGGCACTAGAGAAACAATCGGAGTACACGGTTCCGCAATCCCGACAGTTTGACGACAAATGCAGTCAATTTGAAAACTAACAAATCGGCCCAGATAGCGTTTAAAATCTCCATAAGTCATGCTCTACCGCGTGTTGTTAGAGGCATCATCACAGACCCTTAAACAAAGAACTAAAAGAATTCAAATAGGTGCTGATTGCGGCTTACTGATCTATATCCATTGGCAATCAATAAATCGAAGGAGAATTAAAATGCTACTCGACGTTCGTACTTACACCTGCAAACCCGGCACGCTAAAAAAGCACCTCGAACTCTACGCCAAGATGGGGGCAGAGCCACAAAGCCGCAATCTAGGCAAGCCATTGCTTTACATGACAACCGAAACCGGTAACCCAAACCAATATATTCATATCTGGGCCTATGAAAACGCAGGAGATCGAGAAGCGAAGCGGAAAAACCTTTGGGCCGATCCAGATTGGCTCGCTTATGTTGCCGAAAGTGGCAAGCTTGGCGCGTTAGAAGCACAGGACAACCGCCTGATGGTCCCCGTTGATTTTTTTCCAGCACCAGTGGTGCAAGAGTAGGCATCGAAATTTCGGTGATCGCTCCATATCCTTCTGAGGAGAGAAGACCCAGAAAATAGGAACCAACGGTATGGAGACATCAGGAAAGCGGCCCGAGACAGCACTCAGCAAGGTTCGAGTATTAGATCTCGGCCGCGTTCTAGCCGGCCCCTATTGCGGCCAAATTCTTGGCGATATGGGCGCTGAGGTAATCAAAGTTGAACACCCGGTACGCGGCGATGATACGCGCGCCTGGAAACCGCCCGCTATCGGTCAAGACGCAGCATATTTTTGCGCCGTCAATCGCAATAAACGAAGCATTGGTATCGACCTCGCTTCCGATGAGGGCCGCAACCTGTTACTTGATTTGGCAAAAAACAGCGATGTCCTAGTTGAGAATTTCCGACCGGGTGTCACCAAGCGCCTCGGCATCGACTATGCTGAAGTGGCAAAAATCAATCCAAAACTGATCTACTGCTCAATTTCCGGCTTCGGCCAGGAAGGCCCAATGGCACAACGCGCGGCCTACGACTATGTCGTTCAGGCAACGGCCGGGATTATTGCCCTCACGGGAGAGCCGGAGCGCATTCCAATTCGTTGTGCTGGAGCGATTTCTGATTACGGCACTGGTCTTTGGAGTGTTGTTGCAGTTCTCTTCGCGTTGATGGAGCGCGATCGTACTGGCAGAGGGCAACATATCGACATGGCGATGAATGATACAACTATGATGTATTTGAGCCATGTCGCTGCAATGTATTTCAAGGACGGCATCACACCAAACCGGGTTGGTAACGGCCACGAAAAAATTGTCCCAACAGATGTCTACCAAACAAAAGACGAGCCTTTGATGGTGCTTTGCGGGAATGACGGCATGTTTGAACGACTGGCAAATGCTGTGGGCCGGCCCGATATGATCACTGACCCACGGTTCAAGACCAACATCGACCGCTCTGCCAATCTCGGACCTCTGGGCGAAATCATGAAGGAAGCCATGCTATCAGATACCCGTGCCAATTGGGAGAAGCGCTTATCCGAAGCCGATGTAGCTTTCGCACCAATTCGTTCCATTGAGGAAGCTTACACCGCAGAAGATGTGGTGGAACGCGGTATGGTGATTGAAATGGAACATGCCTCCGGCGAAAAATTTCGGGCGCTCGGCTCGCCGCTTAAGATGTCAGAATCCCAGGTCGCAAAGAACCCACTGCCGCCGCCAATTCTCGGCCAACACAGCGCAGAGATTCTGAGCGAGGTCTTGGGCCTCGACAAGGAAGCCATCGAAGCTTTACGCCAAAACGGCGCCATCAACGCAACCTAAGCAGCCAAAATTATTTGGGAGTGACAGAATGAAAGACACGTTGAAAGTCGAGCTTGATTTCGCGTCCAAGAAAGTCGTCGCCAAAGAACGCACCATAGGTTTTATGGGCGAAGACCTGCGCGTCTACGCGACACCATTCATGGTGCAGGATACGGAGCACGCGTGCCGCGACTTCATTCTGGAACATCTCGACGACGGAGAGGATTCCGTAGGCGCCCGTGTTGAGATCGACCACCTGGGCCCAACGCTTGTAGGGCAGACGGTCGAGTTCGTAGGCAAAGTCGTCGAAGTGGACGGCCCGCGAGTGATGTTCGAAGTCGAAATTCATGACGAAATTGACACGGTTGGCCGCGTCAAACACACCCGCTTTATTGTTGAAAAATCACGGCAGGGCGGCCGGCTTGAAAAGAAAAAAGCGCGCCTAGAGGCGGCCGGTGTCAAACGAGAATTTTAACCCACTCCATCTCCATCTTTACACTTTCTCGATAGAGGAAAGGGATTAAAGCTCTAGCGCGATCGAACTCACCCCACCTGGGATATTTGAATTTGGGCGTGATTTTGATGAGAAATTCGTTCTGTAAAAATCTTCACCGATATAAGCCTACCCAAACTCGGATTTTCGCATTTTTCTAAAAACTTACATTGGTCGATGACCAATTATCTTTTTAATTCTGAATATCCAAAGGCATGACTACCGCTCGTTTAAGGTATCATCCTATTTTTTCGAAGTTGCGACACGAACAGCGTCATTGAAAACCTGTAGATTGGCCTTCGAGAATTTTCGCAGCGTTACTGCCGTCAAAGAGCAAGACCTTAAGCCAAAGATTTAATCGCCCCGGCGGATTCGAGTTCGGCAACCTCGCCCTCATCGTACCCCAGTTCCACCAAAATTTCGCGCGAATGTTGGCCAATCTCTGGCGGTTGATGGCGCAAACCAAATTGATGTTCACCCACCTCCACCGGAATGCGTGGCAATTTTACTGTCTCCCCATTTGGCAACACGGTCTCGCACATTCGTCCCCCCGCGTTGAGCTGTGGATCATCAAAAAGATCCTCAGTTTTTGCCACTGGCGCAAAGGGTATACCAATCTCCTCGGCGATCTCACACATCTCCGCCTTTGTGTGAGCCAGGCAGGCATTGGCAACGGGCGGACGGACGCGGTCCGGATTGGCAACACGATCCTCATTCGTCTTAAGGGCCGGATCAGCCAACAAATCTTTATGCCCAAAGCGCTTACAGAAGCGCTCCCAATGATTGTCGCTTGTGATGCCTATAAAAATCTGATCGCCTTCTTTTGTCTCAAAAGTTTCATAAACACACCAAGCCCGCTGACGCTCCGTCATGGGCGGAACCTCCTTACCCAACAACGCACCACCCGCCATGTGCTGCATCATCAAAAGGGCTACGGATTCGTACAACGCGCCCCTAACCATCTGCCCCTTACCAGTTGCCTCCCGATCACGAAGCGCACACAGGATACCGATAACGCCATAGGTTCCACCCATAATATCGATGACCGATGATCCCGCACGTAATGGCTGGCCTTTGGGGCCCGTCATATAGGCTAGCCCGCCCATGAACTGAACAACCTCGTCAAGCGCCAGACGATTTTCGTAGGGACCGGACAAAAAACCTTTAAGCGAACAGAATATCAGGCCAGGGTTGCATTTGGACATCTCATCGTAACCGATACCTAGCCGCTCCATAGTCCCAGGCGCGTAGTTCTCAATTACGACATCGGCACCTTCGATTAATTTTTGCGCGACTTCGCGACCTTTGTCACTTTTTACATCGATGGCGATCCCACGCTTATTGCGATTGAATGCCGCAAAAAAACCAGCGCCAAAACCAGACAATTTTCGGGTTTTGTCGCCATTAGGAGCCGGCTCCACCTTAATCAAATCTGCCCCCAGGTCCGCCAATACGAGACCGCACGACGGCCCCATGATCGTTTGACAAAACTCGATAACCCGCACACCCGCCAGCGGCAGAGGCCGCCCTGTCGATTCACTCATGATATCCTCCTTAGTCCGCAACGGCCGGAACAGAGGTTTATATAGGCGCCGATCTCCTGGCGGCACAGTCTAATTGATAAGTAATGCCGTCAGCGAAAATAAGGTGTCCGGAAAAGCTAGAAAATACCGAGTTACACAACCTTTAGATTGGCAATTCCCCGAGTACTATCGCAGTATAGCATCAATTGAATTCCTGTCCTGAATTAGTGGAGCGATCCATGAAACGTTCGAAATCCATAGGATTGGTCGCCATGAGCGCCAGCGTAATCGCGTTAACCGCTTGCGAAGAGCCAGCAGTGGATGCCGCCGTGTTTGAAACACTTTCTCAGTGTTTGGCGAATGGAGATGTTGATCGAGCACAGTGCGAAGCGGACTTTAAAGCGGCCAAAGAGCAACACGCGCGAGTTGCGCCCAAGTATACTTCGCAGACAGATTGCGAAGCGGACTTTGGCGCCCAACAGTGCGAGACCGCTCCATATCAGACACAGAGCGGTGGCTCCGTATTCATGCCACTGATGATGGGCTACATGATGGGGAGCATGTTAAGCGGCCGCACAGGTGCGGCCTCTCAGCCTTTGTACCGTTCGAAAGATGATAAAAATTCATTCCGAACAGCCGACAACAAAAAAGTGGGCAATACGATTGGTCGCACGCAAGTTGCCCGCTCTTCTACCCGTGCACCCAGCATGAAATCATCAACGGTCTCACGTGGTGGTTTTGGCGCGCGGGCCCGCTCTTTTGGATCGGTAGCCGGCTAATTCAGGAGCCCAGGCCGTGCAACGTGTAACCGTCGCCCCGCGCGATGACTGGAAAGCCACGGCCGCTGATCATGGTTTCGATTTTCATTCTATTGATGGCGATCCCTATTGGGACGAGAGTGCCTATTACCAATTTACACTCGAGCAAATCGAAAATGACCTAGAGGATCCGACAGAGGAGCTTGAGAGCCTTTGTTTTTCAGTTGTTGAACGAGCCATTGCGGATGAAGAAGTACTCGAGCGCCTTGCGATTCCAGAGGCATACTGGGGGTATGTCTCCGATAGTTGGAAATATCGGGAGAAAAACTTTTATGGACGAATGGATTTCAGCTACAGCGGAACCGGTCCAGCAAAACTTCTCGAATATAATGCCGATACACCGACTGCGTTATACGAATCGTCTATATTTCAATGGGTTTGGCTTGAACAAGCAATAGAGCGAGGCCTGATACCCGACGGTTGTGATCAATTCAACTCACTTCACGAACGGATCGTCGAAGCGCTTTCTAAATTTGGCATTGATGGAAACTTCCATCTTGCATGCGCCAGTGGGAGCGAAGAAGACCACGGAACGATCGCCTACCTAGAGGATTGCGCCCGGCAAGCTGGCCTCGAGACAACTCTGATGGAAATCGAGACCATTGGTATTGATGGAGATGGCCGATTTACAGATCAGGCTGACCTTATCATTGAGTGGTTGTTCAAACTCTATCCGTGGGAATGGCTCTTTGCGGAAGAATTCGCAAAAAACATCCCTAAAAGTGGTACTCATTTCATCGAACCAGCATGGAAAATAATACTTTCAAATAAGGGCTTATTGCCGCTGTTGTGGGAAATGCACGAAGGACACCCCAACCTGCTACCGGCATATTTTGAAGGAGACCCGGCAGCAGCAGCACTCGGACACACATTTGTGCGAAAACCGCTCTACTCGAGAGAGGGCCAGAACATCGAATTGCAAAGAAACGGAAATAGCGAGATACCTCATCCCGGCGACTACGGTTCGGAAGGGCATATATTACAAGCTTATCATCCATTGCCGTTGTTCGACGGCAACTATCCAATGGCCGGATGCTGGCTGATTGCCAGTCAGTCAGCGGGCATGTGTATTCGCGAGGACACAACGTTCGTGACGGGCGACGACGCACGGTTCATACCGCATGTTATTTTAGATTAATGCCACAATGTTGATTTTTTATTTTAAAAAATTGTTCTTATTAAATAAAATAAACAATTCCAATGTGTTACTACGTAAGACCCTTCGGCGAACTTTTTAACGCAGCTGCCCAAAAAATTCACGGCGCATTCCGACGCGCGTCTGTTGTCCGTAAAGGCAGCAACGAATTCATCGATCCATGTACCGGTTCATCATCCAACTGGCTTCAGATGATAACCCAACTCGGTGCACCTAAACCTTGAAGGTAGGCTTGCGTCTTTACTTGCCAACACGTCATTTATCTCCATCACTTATTTAAACATCAACAACCGGTTTCGATAAATGCTACCTGCAACAGGCAATCTGGGTGATCTCACAAACAGGTCGTTAGACCAAAATAAAACCGCACTAATCGATGCATCGGACTTTGAAAATCCAATCTCTTTGTCGCATGGTGACCTCGACCGACGCGCTGATGCGGTTGCACGAGCTTTGGTTGCTCGCGGTTACGCCCGCGGGGACAGAATTGCAATTCTAGCAGCCAACAGCGCCAACTACCTCGCAACCTATCTCGGTACGATGCGCGCCGGCATGATTTCCGTCCCAGTCAATTGGCGGTTCCCCTCAGAAACTATCGCCTACATCCTTAGCGACTGTGACGCAAAATTTATCTTTGTCGACGAAATACGTCGAGACGCTGTGCCGGACGGTTTTCCCATGGTTCAATTCGGAACCGACTTCGAAACTTTTCTCGATCCAGGACCGTTCGACATTGTCAATTGCGATCAAGACGATATTGCAATGTTCCTTTACACCTCTGGGTCCACGGGACGCCCAAAAGGAGTACCCTTATCTCATTACGGACACTTATGGGTCATCGCGATGCGCTCAAAGGGCGGCGATATTGCATCACATCGCTTGCTCGTTGCCGCCCCCCTTTATCATATGAATGCCCTCGCAATTGCCAAAGCCGCACTACTTGGTCATTCCACGATCATCCTACTACCGCAATTCACAGCTGATGGTTATGTTAAGGCAATCGAGCAATTCCAATGTACCTGGCTCACGTCAGTCCCGACGATGATGGCCCTTGTCACCAAGGACACAGCACTCATCGAAGCTGCCAACGTATCGTCTGTAAAAATTGTTCGGATGGGTTCAGCGCCAGCGACACAACGCCTCTTCAATGATATACGCAAAGCGTTTCCAGGCGCCTCAATCTCCTATGGATATGGCACTACAGAAGCGGGGCCCGTCTGCTTCGGACCGCATCCTGAAGGCTTGCCGACACCCGATCTTTCTCTAGGATATCCGGTCGCCGAGGTCCGAATGCGCCTTGTCCAACGTGACAACCTGGATGCCGACGAAGGCGAACTACAAATGGACTGCCCTGCAAAGACACCAGGTTACCACAAGCTGCCGGAAAAGACCGCCGAGGTCATGACATCAGATGGCTATTACAAGACCGGCGATATCCTCCGCCGCGACGCAGAGGGCTTCCACTATTTTGTCGATCGCGTCGACGATATGTTCGTTTGCAACGGCGAAAACGTATTCCCGGTAGAAGTAGAAAAACTTCTGGAAAACCACCCAGCCATTAAACAGGCGTGCGTGGTGCCTGTTGAAGATGATGTCCGGGGAGCGATGCCTGTCGCCTTCGTAGTAGCTGCAGATGGTATGGAACTAGATACTGAGACCGTAAAACAACATGCGTTGGCAGGTGGGCCAGCATACCAACACCCCCGCCATGTATGGCTCCTGGATGAGCTACCACTCGCAAGTACTAATAAGCTGGATCGTAAGACGTTAATGGCTGATGCAACCATTAGATTGACAAGCTAGGGCAACTGTATAACTTCACATTATCAGCACATTCCGCCTGGAAAACGCCATATGCCAATAAACGGCTTTTGACTCAGAATTTCTAAATCATACAGAACAATATTGCGTTCCTGCGACCATATCAGCTAACGAAATAGCTGATCGCCAAGCTTTTTCTCCAGACCACTATAGAGACTTGCAACTTGTTCCGCGTATCCGTTATAGAGCAAAGTCGGCACGCGCTCTTGGCCACTTCCCAATATACGTTCGCTGGCTTGCGACCACCGAGGATGGTCAACCTTTGGATTAACATTTGCCCAAAATCCGTACTCCTTGGCAGCAATCTTCTCCCAAAAGCTTACGGGCCGTTTGTCCGTGAACGTAAAGCTGACCAGTGATTTAATGTTCTTGAAACCGTACTTCCACGGGACGGCCAGGCGTAATGGTGCACCGTTCTGACGGGAGATAGGTTTGCCGTACATACCCGTTGCAATAAAGGCTAATTCGTTGGTCGCTTCTTCAATGGTAAGCCCCTCAAGATAAGGCCAGGGATACCAAAACTGCTTGAGGCCCGGCATAATTTTTTTCTGTTCTGCCGTTTTCATCACAACATATTTTGCGCCCAACAGCGGTTTCGCGAGGTTAACCAAAGCCTTCAGTGGAAATCCTGTCCACGGGACGGCCATCGACCAGGCCTCCACACAGCGAAAACGATAAAGGCGTTCCTCCAGTGGCATCCTGCGAATCAAATCATCAAAATCAACAGTCATTTCCTTTTCGACCATACCGTCGATCGTGATGGTCCATGGCCGGATCCTCAGTTTCTGCGCCGGTTTCGTGATGCGTTTATGACTACCAAATTCGAAAAAATTATTATAGGTGATCGCGTGAAGTTCCTCGGTCAATTTCCGCGGCTCAAGTAAATATTTTTCGTTCCGTTTGGCTGGATAGAGGTCTAACGTAGGATCATCCGTGGCCTTCGCAGTAGCCCATGTCGGACCAGCCCCAATACTAGCTAAAAACGCAGGCCCTAAGGCAATCACCTTACACAGATGGCGTCGATTCAGAAAAAATTTTTCGTCTGTCGCGGCTGACTCCGGGATTTCCCATGGCCGCCTCACCCGTACCAGCATAAAAAAATCCTTGGTCTCAAGTAATTAGGATAAGAATTTGTGCTCCCTGAAGCGAAATGACTTAGCTAAAGATGACTTCGACCGTACCAAGAGCACCAAAATCGCCTTTAACCGAACCACCAGCCGGCACTGGCAGCATATCAGCAGCACTACCGCTTGATATCCAATCACCTGCCTTCAAACCATAACCGCGGAGCTTTAGATGATTGGCCAACCAAGTGATTGAGCCGATTGGGTTGCCATCCATAACATTTTGGCCGGTCCCTGTTGCCTTCTCTTCCCCATTGATGATTTGGCGCACTTTATGATTTGCATAATCAACACTTTGCCAATCTTCCGTCCCTAGGCCATACGCAAAGGCGCCATTTCCACCATGGTCTGCAATGATAGCCACGCCGCTCATCGGGATTGCACTCGACATGCGACGGTTAACGATTTCAATGGCCGGATGAACAGAGCCGACAATCGAAGCAATATCATTATCAGTATAATCACCTTCTTTCGCCGGCAAGTCCGCTTTGAGGCGAAAGGCGAACTCGCATTCGCTGATCCGTAACCCCGGATCCGGCATCCGCACCGTTGCCGGGCTTTTCAACACATACGAGGCAAAAATAGGACCAGCGCCTGGCCCAGGCACACCCATTTTCTCCTGCCCTGGTTTATTAGTAAACGCAACCTTCCAGCCAGCCACGACCTCGCCCATTTCAGCCAAGATACCATCCTGGATTGCATAAGCCTCACCAAGGTTCGCTGGCATTCCACCTGGTAATTCGTCCATGATACTGCCTTCACGCCGCGCCGAAACAAGGGCCGCCGCCGCCGCCGAAACATCAGTCATATGCAAGTTCTCCTTGTGTTTATACCGCTACTCCGCTGCGGCTTTGTGTTTTACTATTACATCATCTGTAGGGCGGCCAGTTAGTTCGACCATGTGATCTAAAGACCAATCAAAAGTACCAATCCCAATCGTTTGTGAACGTTGACCTAGGGTCAGATCATGCAGTTTGGATGGCGTATTCCCTGACATAATTCTGACCTTTTAATGATTAATCTATTTTAGATGCCATCCCGAAAAGGTTTGAGAATTGCGTAAAATGCATCATGCGTCGGAGTTGGTATTTGGCACTGTTTACCAAACCGGCGAATTGCACCAGACATCCAATCTAACTCAGTTGGCTTGTTTGCTTGTAAGTCGTGGTACATAGATGCCACCATCGCCGCCGGAAAATCAGCTATACGTTTGAGCTGCTGGTCAAGCGCATCTTCGGGCAGATCCACCCCCATTGCACGTCCGACCGCTATTGATTCCTCGAGCGAGGACAAAATGACTGGCCGGATATCCTGATCATCTCGTAAATCACCGATTGGTTTTCGGGTCGCCGCGGTAATGCTCGACATTGTCGCGATCAACAAGAACTTCATCCAAACAAGGGGTTCGACATTCGATGAATAGGTCGGATGAAGACCCGCAGCATCCGCGGCGTCTTTTAATCGCTGACCTCTCTCGGACATTGTGCCATCCTGCTCACCGAAAGCGAAGGACGCGAAGGTTCCTGTTTGGCGGATCAGCCCCGGTTCTGAAATTACGGCTGCGATATAGCTGGTACCGTTAAGGACCTTGTCCTTGCCGTGCACTGCGGAAAGGGCACTCGCACACTCTACGCCGTTTTGCAGTGCAACTAGCGTTGTGTTGGAACCAACCAAGGGTTTTGCAAATTCCGCCGCTTCTTCCGTCTGAAACAATTTCACTGCGAATAGTACATAATCGACGAGGCCAACTTTCACTGGATCGTCTGTCGCTCGGGCTGGATATATATGCGCATCGCCGTTCTCGCTTTCGATCCGAAGTCCCAAATTGCGGATAGCATCAAGGTGCGCGCCTCGCGCCATGAAAGTCACGTCTTCACCGACTTCCGCCAGCCGCGCCCCAAAATATCCACCGACTGCTCCGGCACCAAGAATTGCGAATTTCATGATTCATCTCCCTTATAAATTTATCTGCAAATCTTGTCATTCGCGAAAGAATGTCAAAGGTGTGTTTTCAGTTCTCTGATTTGGCTAATAACGGCGTGCGCACCAACTTCTACGAGACCATCACCATGCCCATCGAGACAATGGCCACCGCCTATAAAACCAATGGCTCGCATACCAGCAGCCACGGCGGCTTTGATGCCCCTGACACTATCTTCAACGACTATACAATCTGCATTCGGCACGCCGAGAGCGTGGGAAGCGAGCAGAAAAAGGTCCGGCGCCGGCTTTCCCCGCTTAACCTGATGAGATGAGTACACGTGATTTCCAAAAAACTCTCCAATCTCAACTTGCGCAAGTTTTACCGCAAGGGCTTCCGGCGACGAGCCGGATGCAACTGCAATTGGGCATTCGAGCGACGACAGGAGGTCGTGCACACCATCAATAATCTGAAGACGCGTTGAAAACGCTTGGCGGTATCGCTGGCCAACCTTTCGACGGAAACCATCGGGCAAAGGCGCGTCGAACTTCGCTTGATAGTCTGCTTCAATTTCTCGGAAAAACTCAGTGGAAGTCGTCCCCAAATGTCGTTTTTGATAAACTTCCAAATCGAATTCGAGCCCAATTTCTTTTAGGCTGATAAGTTCAATCTCGAGCGCGAGGACCTCACTATCTACCAACACACCATCACAATCGAAAATTACCGCCGTCATTACTCTATTTTCGTATTTGAGAGCAGAAAAATTTTAATTTTCATAATGTCTTTTATTATTTTCCCTACCGCCGTTTTGCATCGTTGTTTGTCGCCAAGGAACTAGAGCGCGAAATATTCGTCGGCACGGGTTCACCCCGCACCGCTCGTGCAATCGCCGTATCAAGGCGCCCGACGATGTCATCAAGCTGGTCTTTGGTAATTATGGTAGGCGGACAAATTCGAGCGTAATTCTTCACTACAATCATCGTCACCCCTTCAGCCATCGCGTGATAGCGAATAGCCTCACCCATTTCGGCGTCGGGTTCCTTGGATTTACCATCTGTAACGATATCCATCATTCGGTATAGCCCGCGACCGCGGATATCACCTATACAATCATATTTTTCTGTCAGTTCAGCAAGGCGCTGTTCGAGAAATGCCCCTGCATTAGCAGCATGGCCCGCAAGATCATCTCTAAGCACTATCTGCAACTGTTTGAGTGCAACGGCTGACGGTAACGGGTCTTGCGAATACGTGCCGGCCCAAGGAAGCCCTTTGGTACCCCGCGATCGCTCAGCAATCTCGGGGGTTGTGACGGTGCCACAGAAAGCGAAGCCCGCCGACAAGCCTTTACCGAACGTGACAATATCTGGGACAACATCATAGTGCTCAAAGCCCCAGAACTTGCCCATACGCGCTGGTGCCAATTGACACTCATCAAAGATCAAAAGCGCATTCCAGCGGTCTGCTATTTCGCGAATACCTTGCAGCCAACGCTTCGACGGAACGATCATGCCACCCGGCACGGCGATCGGTTCGAGCATCAAAGCGCCTACTTCTTGCGAGGTGGTATACTCGATCAGCTCCTCGGTCATCTGCAAGCTGATTTCGTCCCATTGGTCTGGATCATCGACCGGCGCCCTGTAATAAAAAGCAGGCACAATACAGTTGGAGCGAGCGGGCATTGTCAGTGGCCCAAGACCACGCCTCCGTGCGCCACCAACCGAGGTCATCGCTTCTGCCGCTAAAGAGCCACCGTGCAGGCCCCGCACCATTGAACAGATGTCGAAGCCACCAGTGGCACCAAGAGCCATTCGCATCGCGATCTCATTTGCTTCGGAACCCGTAACCGCGCAATTTAGGACTTTAAGGTCTCCGGGCAACGTTGTCGCTAGCAATTCCGCAAATTCAATGGCCCAAGGATTGGAATACCATGCAGATTGATGAATGAACCTGTCCGCCATATCGCGGATCGTCTCCACAAGTTCTGGATGCGCGTGCCCAAGGGTCAGGCTCATCATACCGGAACTCAAGTCATAGTAGGCATTACCATCAACATCGAATATCTGTACGCCCTCACCCCGCTCAAATACAACCTGAGGTTCGTATCTCCAGCCGAGGATATATTCCTCGTCTCGCGCCATTAAGTCTTTGTGTCGATTGGAAAATTCGAATACATCGTTCATTACGGCCTCCCTTTAACCCGATCGTCTCTTATAGAGATAGTAGGTTCGACACGCACGATATCGAAAGGGTAAAATTGAAAGCGACACTATCGGTGACCGAGCTCATGAAATGAAGCACGAAAACTGTTCCAATGATAATCTCCGGCAAATTGATTTGTATTTCAACGATTACATATCGGAAAAAAAGATCGCTGGCTGTTCATTGCTGCTTTGGCAGTGTGGTGCAGAACGCTACACCATGTTTAAAGGCGTACAAGATTTGGAGAGTGGCACTCCAGTCTCACGGGATACGATATTCCGCATTTATTCTATGACAAAGCCAGTGGCGAGTGTCGCCTTAATGATGCTTTGGGATCGGGGCCACTTCGATCTAGATGATCCTATTGCACGCTTTTTGCCTAATTTTAATGAAATGACGCTTTATTGCCCCGACGGCAATCACGTAAGGGCAACCTGCAAGATTAAAATACGACATGTCTTAAACCATACAGCCGGCTTTATCTTGCCAGCATTTTCTGAACACCCACTGAGAGAACTTTACGTCTCAGACGGTGTAAACGGATCGCGCAGCGAAGGGACACTCACAGAAGTCATTGATCGCCTTGCCAACAAACCACTGCTATTTGAACCAGGTACTCGATGGGAGTACAGCATGGGCACGGATGTGGTTGGACGCCTAATCGAGGTCATTGACGGTCGTCCGTTCGATACATTTTTGCAGGAAGAAATTTGTACACCCCTAGGTTTAGTAGACACAGGCTTTCACCTATCTCGAAACAAGACCCCACGGTTGGCAGGTAACTACACTCGAGACGGAAGCGAACCCATTCGACCGATTGATCTGCCAGCAAGCAGCCGATACTTGACGGTTCCACCATACAAATCCGGGAACGGGGGCCTGCTTTCAACAATGGACGACTACTTGCGGTTCTGCCTAATGCTTCGAAATAGAGGAACTCTCAACGACGTGCAGCTTTTAAAACCCGAAACTGTTGATTTGATGACTAAAAACCATCTCGAAGGTGATATGGCAGATATGGATGCGGCAAATTTTGGCGGCCTAGATTGGCATGGCACCGGTTTTGGGCTCGGGTTTTCCATATTGCTTGATCCCGAAAGAGTGGGATATGGAAACAAAGGCGTTTACGGTTGGTCGGGAGCAGCAAGCACTTATTTCTGGGTCGACCCTGTCGCAGACCTCATCGCGATCTTCTTCACGCAGTTCATGCCCTCACGCACCTATACGATTCGCAACGACCTGCGCCCCTTGGTTTACAGCGCGTTAGCCTTAAAATCTTCTTAGATTAGAGGAATGGGAGACTGGCAATGGAATTCGTTTCGGCGGCGGGTAGTTTTGCCTGTGAAGTGAAAGGCAGTTCTCTATGGGAAACACAGGTAAGCGATGATGCACTAAAAATTCGTGAGGCATACCGAGAACACGGGGTCTTGGTATTTCGCAGGCAATCACTGTCGGAACGTGAGTTACTCGAATTCGGCCGCTTGATTGGCAGCCCTAGCATTTATGCAGAAACGCATTGGCTGTCGACCTACGACGAAGTTATCATACTCTCCAACATGCGAGGGCAGGATGGCGAACCGCTCGGGGGGCTCGCGAACAAGGGTTTGGCGTGGCACACAGACCAATCCTATTATGCGGAGCCGGTAACGGGCTGCTTTCTTTATGGTGTCGAACTACCCATGAACGGTGGCAACACCCGATGGGCCAGTCTGTACCGCGCCTACTCAACGCTTTCCGACCGCATGAAAGACACGATAGACGGCCTGGTCGGCACTTTCAGTTATCACGCTCGCGCAGGTGACGTTGTTGCGACCGACGACAATCATGACCGAGCCCGTCGCATCCGCGAGACGCCAGACGTCAAACATCCGTTGGTCAATATCAATCCGGCAACCGGACGAAAAGCGCTTTACATTGACCCTGGTACCCTTATCGGGATCGATGGCATGCCCCAGGACGAAGCCGATAATCTCTTGGATGAGTTACTTATGCACACCGTTCGGCCCGAAAATGTCTATGAACATGACTGGCAGGCAGGCGACCTTGTGCTCTGGGACAATGCGGTTGTTCTCCACGCCCGCGATGCATTCCCTAACGAAGAAAATCGTTTGGTGAAGCGTATGATCATCAAATTGGACCACACCCAACACATCATACCCCCAGCCGCTGCATAAAGTTTAAACAAATATAAGGTTGCTGCTTTCGGCCAAAGGTTTTCCCGACGATAGCACGCCCCGACGAACAGTGTAATGGGCAACAAAGTGAGGCTCTCTTTAACGCACCATTTCCCTAACAATGTCCTAGCGGCCAATTTCTCTCTTTCACAAACCGGCCTGGCACATCACCGGTATGCGAAAGCGCTAACTAAGCCCGCATCAGCGGTGGGACACACTTTGGCAATCAATTCGGACATACGGAATTTCGCCAAACACAATCTTTTTTAGGAAGAGACGCAAGAAAATCAACAGTAAAGACCTCTGTGATGACATTGGAACGCCAAAGATATTCGGCAGAGATGAACCCCTTGAGTGAACTCGATCTTGACCAAAATGCTTTGCTGTCTCAAAAACCAATACCCCACTGAATGGAGCGAGACATGCAAATAACCAAATACAAGGCTCTGACATTCGACGTTTACGGAACACTAATTGATTGGGAAACCGGCATGGTAAACGGGCTCAAAACACTGACATCTAAAGTCTCGCAATCGCTCTCCAACGACGACATTTTAGAGGCACACGCATACCATGAGTCTTCCACCCAACGCCAAACACCAGCGAAAAATTATTCACAACTGTTGGCCACGGTCTACAAACGTCTGGCTGAGGAATGGGGCGTCACCGTCGATTGGGACGAGTGTCTTGTCTATGGCCGATCGGTAAAAGATTGGCCAGCCTTTGAAGACAGTGCAAATGCGCTTCAATATCTCAAGCAATATTTCAAGCTCGTCGTACTCTCCAACGTCGACAACGCGAGCTTCGCGCAAAGCAATAAGAAACTCCAGGTTGAATTTGACGCGGTCTATACGGCGGAGGACATTGGTTCCTACAAACCGTCACAACTGAACTTCGAATATATGCTAAAAAACCTGCAGCGCCTGGGTATCGAAAAGGTCGATATCCTGCACACGGCAGAGAGCATGTTCCACGACCATGCACCGGCTAATATTTGCGGTCTAAACAATTGCTGGATTTACCGTCGCCACAATAAAGAGGGCTTCGGTGCCGCGATGCACCCAGGCGAAATACCTAAATACAACTTCATGTTTAAAAGCATGGCCGATCTTGTGAAGGCCCACCAAGCGGAACTTGGAATGGCTGCATGTTAGGCCTAAAGAAGCAATCGCCTAAAACCGACACAGCGTCTGTAGCGGCGTCAACCGGCCAAGAGAATGACAATTAATCCCAGGCCAGGGCGCGGACATAGATGCCGATCATCTGCAGTGACTAAAATTACCTGCTAAGGCAGGTCAGCCGGAGCGTTTTCTATTTTAACTGATAAACCCTCGCCTGCCGTCTTTCGTGCGATCAGAACGACTTCGTCAATTGTCAATACCGGGTCGCCGTTGTCTTGATCAATAATCTCACTGTGGATGAATAACACGCCTCGGCCAGGTTTACTGGACACACGTTTATCTGTTACCCGACGCATAAATCGCAGACGCATACTTGGTGTCACACCTCGAACAAAGCGAAGCTTCATCTCAACACCACCCAACAGTGCCCAAACCTCTCCCATGGTCACAACATTCAAAAGTTGGTGGCCAAGCTTAAACCAAAGATTGATAGTGTAACCACCGCTCGCCACCAAACCGCCGAAAACCGAGTTCTTCGCCTGATTGTCATCGATATGAAAGGGCCAAGGGTCATATTCCCTAGCATGTGCAAGGATCTCCTCGCGGTTGACGATAGTTTCACCGCCCCACTGTTCGTGACCGATTTCCAGGTCCTCATAGTAGAGGACGGGTACACCCGGTGGCGCACCCGTCCAACTTCGTCCCCCGGAAAAGGTTTCCAAACTCAAAGCTCAATACCACCGTTTGCTTCGATCCAGCGCGCAATATCACTATTGTCCGCATTATCAATCATATGGTTGCGGGCTGCTTGGTACATTTCGTGGATGGTGCTACCAATCTGCCACGGAACACCCATCTCGTGCGCCAAATCCAGCGCAGTCGCCACATCCTTGATCATCAAATCCATTGAAAAACCAGAATTGAACTCACGGCTTAGCACGTATTCCTTGAGCTTGCTTTCCGTCGCGCTGTTTTTACCGCTAGAAAAATTCAGAATGTCGACCATATTCTGCGGGTCGAGTCCAAATTTCTTGCCAACCACCAGCGCTTCGATACTCACCAATAAATTTGTTGCCGACAGCACATTGTTAATCGATTTCATCGCATGCGCAGAGCCGAGGCCGCCAGTTTCAAATATTTGACCACCCATCGTCTCCAGCGCCGGACGAACCTTCTCAATGTCCTCCTTTGCACCGCCAACCATGATAGCAATGGTTCCTTCGACCGCCCGCGGCACACCACCAGAAACTGGCGCATCGACCATGCTAATACCACGCTCTGATAGTGTATTTCCCAAGTCAATCGTGCCCATCGGCGCTGAAGACGACATATCAACTAAAACGGACCCTTCAGCCATTCCTTCGGCGATCCCACCTTCGCCGAGCACCGCTTCGGCAACAATCTTGCCGTTTGGCAGACAGGTGAACACCGCATCTGCATCTTGTCCAACAGCGGCTAATCCGTTCGCCGGGCGTGCGGTTTGGTGCTCGGTGGTAAAGGCGTCAACGGCTGATTGGTTAAGATCACCAATAACTACTTCATTTCCGGCCCGAGCAAGATTAGCCGCCATCGGGCCGCCCATATTTCCAATACCGACATATCCTACACGCATATCTATCTCCTAATCGTTTCCGCTATCAAATTCTGCAAAAACCTCTTGAGCAATTTTAAAACCTGTTACGGCGCAGGGTGCGCCCGCATAAACACCAATGTGAAGCAAAATTGACGCAATCTCGTCCTTACTAACGCCGTTTGTCAGAGCGCCACGAAGGTGCAGACGCAATTCTTCGTGACGTGGCAACCCGGCAAGAAGCGCAACATTTATCATGCTTCGGGTTTTCCGGTCGATCGTTTCGTCTCGCCATACCGTGCCCCAGGCGTGTTCTGTTACAAAATCTTGCAGTTTTTTGGAAAACTCGTCAGCATTATTAATTGAATTGTCAACGTATTCAGCCCCAAGCACGTCGCGGCGGACGGCGAGACCGGCGTCATAAGCATCTGAAGCCATTAAATTTTTCTCCCGATCTTTGGAGGTTTTGCCACACTCGGACCTTTTGTCCGAAGGGCCGTGACAGCAAACATGTGTCTGGTCCTCGTTAGGGCAAGCCAGGCCATCGCGCTTGTGCAAAAACTCACTTGGAGGTAGTTTTTAAATTCACAGTTACGGTTCTTATGCAAAAAGCCATGGCGTTCAAGAAGAAGAAAATAAAAAAAATTTCTTCAACTTCGGTCGTCCGTAAAGAAAGGCCGTCAATCATTAACGCCGATCTCCACATCACAGGCAATCTTGAAGGAATTGGCGAAATCCAAGTCGACGGCCGTGTAGATGGCAGTATCCATTGCGAATCCCTAACCATCGGTGAAAGGGGACACGTTGAGGGTAAGGTTTTTGTCAATTCTTTACGCGTCTTTGGCACGATAAAGGGTTCCGTGCATGCGCATACAGTCAGCATTATGGAAACAGCAAATATATTCGGCGATGTAGCCCACCAAAAAATTGAAATTCGCGCAGGCGCACTGGTAGATGGTATGTATAAGTACTTGAAACCGGAAGATTTTGAAAAAACTGACGAATGCTTTGGTGATACAAGAACGCCTAAACCAGCCAACAAAATAATCTCTCGGGCCAATGCATCCGAAATGCCTTAAATTAGAGTTGAGACTGCCAAGACCCTTAACTGAATGTAATAGCTACAAAATCTCAAAAACATCATAAGCTGCATGATCCGGCATGCGTCGACCGACACCAACGGACACAATACGGTTCAGCCAATCATACTGCGGTGCCGAGGTCTCAAAATACGGCGTGTTCCGCAAATAGTATTCGGATGGTGAGACCTCCTCACCGTCGGCGATCCGTCGCATTACCTCCGCTGTGCCACACCGAACGCCGGTGTAATACATATAAATAAGCGCGTCATCATCCGTCTTTAGCATTAAACGTACGTTCGGATTCATCGCACCATCGCTGCGGAAGACTTTCTGATCAATCCCTCCCAGGACCGTCCCTCTCAGCTTTGGACCTTCAAAATTGCCACCACCTAGCATATCGATATGGCGCGTTCCAAAAGGCGTTTTGCCCACTTCGTGCAAAACGTCAACGGTGACGCGAATAGTGAATAAGTATTCAGAGTTAAGCGTCGGCATATATGACTTTCACAATTTTAATCGCGTCGGTTTCTGTCCACCTGTCACCCAGTCTAACAACTCTACGGTATGTATAACGGGCAGCGCCGTACCACTACCAATCTGCGCGATACAGCCAATATTACCAGCCGCAATAACCTGCGGTTTGGTCGCTTGAAGATTCGCGACCTTACGCTCCTTCAAACGATCGGCGATCTCTGGCTCTAGGATATTATAAGTTCCAGCCGAACCGCAGCAAAGATGCCCGTCGGCAGGGCTCACAACGTCGAAACCAGCATTGCTCAGCAGTTTTATTGGCGCGTCAGTGATTTTTTGACCATGTTGCATCGAACATGCGGAATGGTAGGCTACACGTAATACCTGCGGCGCCATCGCAGGAAGATCAAGCGTAGAGATATATTCAGTCACATCCTTCGTCATCGCAGACACCCATTCGGCGTCTTCCTTCAGGGCCGTATCATTACGAAACATAAAACCATAGTCCTTAACCATCGTCCCACAGCCACTAGTATTGACGATGAGAGCATCAAGCCCGCGCGCCTCCCGCTCCAACGACCATGCGCGAATATTTCGTGCTGCTTGTCTGAGGCTATCGTTCAAACGGCCCATGTGATGTACCAGGGCACCGCAACAACCGGCGCCGTCAACAACGACAACCTCAATGCCATGACGCGTCAGGATACGAACCGTAGCTTCGTTAATTTCCGGTGCTAAAACCTGTTGCGCACAGCCGTTCATTAAAGCTACGCGCCCGCGCTGCTTTCCTATTGCTGAAAACACCTGCGGCTTATCGACATAACTCGGTGGCGCAATCGACTTCGGCGCCATCCGAAACATGGCACCTAACGCGCCCGGGAGAAAGCGGGCAATCGGCTTGGCAAAGAATGCTCCAATCAAGGCTAGGCGGAAGATAAATGGGCGCGGCAAAACTAAAGCAAGAAGGTTCCGAATAGAACGCTCCATAAAGGGCCGCCGCACGGTCTTCTCGATATGTGCGCGCGCATGATCAACCAAATGCATGTAGTGCACGCCGGATGGACAAGTTGTCATACACGAAAGGCAAGAGAGACAACGATCCAAGTGTTTGACTGTCTCCACTGGCGCCGGGATATCGCGTTCGAGCATATCCTTGATCTGGTAGATACGTCCGCGTGGACTATCGAGCTCGTCGCCGAGCAACGCGTAGGTCGGGCATGTCGCCGTGCAGAAACCGCAGTGGACACAAGCCCGCAGGATTGCGTTGGATTCCGCGATATCCGGATCGGAAAGTTGGTCGAGGGTGAAATTGGTCTGCATGGCCTAAACTCCCGCGTACATGCGGCCCGGATTGAGAATGCCGAAAGGATCAAAACCCTCCTTCACGCGCGCACTTAATCTCGCCAAACCATTTGACTGCGGCTCGAACACAGGCACGGCTACCCGAAGCTCTTCTGGCGCACGGACTAGCGTGGCGTGCCCACCCACCTCCGAAACCGCCGCGCGAATAGTATTGGCATGTGCAAAATCTGTTTGAGGAACCGCTAACCAAATAAGTCCGCCACCCCAGTCCAGAAACGCCTGAGAACCGGGATCATCAGTCAAATATGCAGCGAGGCCAGCCCCAGCCTGTGGTGGCACCGATATTCGCCAGACCAACCGGGTGTCGCCATCTACCGCAAAAGGAAGAACGTCCCTCACTTCGCTCCAGAACCAACTTGAATTATGACCGTGCAACTCTTCTGTCGGACCGAATATGCCAAGTTCTTCGCGTAGCGCTCGGCATCGGTATTCGACGGATGGTCCGGGGCCTTCGACACGGATCGCGGTCATACTGGCCTTAGCCTCACGAACATAAGACGCTTTAGACCCTGCGGCGAGCACTTCAGGCAACCAAGCCCCACCAGTCACGTCGTGCGGCGAATGAAAGGCGCGCGTCATGGCCGCAACTCCAGCACCCGCATCAAGCCCCATGACCAACACTGTGCGGATTTTCTCCGGTTTCGGTAAAACCTTGATTGTCAGTTCAGTCATGACGCCTAGCGTCCCCCAAGAACCCGCCAGTAGCTTGCAAAGATCATACCCGGTGACATTCTTCACAACACGACCGCCGGATTTATAGTTTTCGCCCCGCCCTGAAACCGCCTTAAAGCCAAGAAAATGATCTCGCGCGGCACCCGCCTTGATCCGCCGAGGCCCGGAAAAATTGCTTGCTATATTGCCGCCCAACGTCCCTTTCCCATTTCCATGGCCTAAAAGGTGGGAGAGATCCGGTGGCTCAAATGCTAGCTGCTGGTCGTTTGCTGCGACTGTCTCCTCGATCTCAGAAAGCGCAGTGCCAGCTCCAGCTGAAAGCACAAGTTCCGCCGGCTCGTAAAGAGAAATACCAGAGAGTGCTGAGACGTCGAGCGTGTGACCCGCATTTCCAGGCCGCCCAATCACACGCTTCGAGCCATGACCGATCAACTCAACCGGAGCCTTGTTTTTCGCAGCCCATTGAACGGCCTCCCGCACTTGGTCAGGTGTTTGAGGTTTTAAGTGTTCCGACAAATGCAAACCCTCATTTCGCAGCACCTCCCGCACACGGTAAGAGAAGCGCTATCTCGTATGTCGTCGTCCCTCTACAGCCTACAGAAGAGGAAGAGAACCAGCACGGCACCTTGGGATGATGAGGTAAATTCAACATAAATTCAGAATCTTGGGATATCCGGAAAACGCGTATGACCGCCATGAATATGTACCCGACCTAATTCAGCGCAGCGGTGCAATGTGGGGAAGACTTTCCCAGGATTAAGCAAGCCTTCGGGGTCAAAAGCGCATTTAAGGCGTTGCTGCTGCTTTAAATCGTCTTCACTGAACATCGTGCCCATCAGATCGCGCTTCTCGACGCCAACGCCATGCTCTCCAGTAAGAACGCCACCAACTTCAACGCACAGCTTCAAGATTTCCGCACCAAATTCCTCAGCCTTTTCCAGCTCACCCGGATTGTTGGCATCGTAGAGGATTAATGGGTGCAAGTTGCCATCACCCGCATGAAAAACATTAGCCACCCTTAGGCCAAACCGCTCCGACATCTCATTCATGCATTTCAGCACGTGCGGCAATTGATGACGCGGGATTGTGCCGTCCATGCAGTAGTAGTCTGGTGAAATCCGGCCAACCGCCGGAAACGCCGCTTTGCGCCCAGCCCAGAAATTCTGCCGTTCCTCTTCGCTTTGGGAAATCCGTATTGTCTTCGCATCGTTGTTCTCGGCCAGTACACGGACGCGATCGATCAAGTAATCAACCTCGGTCTCCGGTCCATCCAATTCGACGATAAGTAATGCTTCACAATCAACCGGATAGCCCGCGTGGACGAAATCCTCCGCCGCCTGTATCGCGGGGCCATCCATTATCTCCATTCCACCCGGAATGATCCCGGCGCCTATCACATCACTGACGCACTGGCCCGCCAGCTCGCTCGACGGAAAACCGATCAGAAGCGCCCGCGCCGTCTCAGGCGAACGCAGTATACGAACAGTGACTTCTGTCACCACTGCGAGCAACCCTTCCGATCCAGTCAACACACCCAGGATATCGTAACCTTCACTATCTAGATGCTTGCCCCCAATACGAATGATCTCGCCATCAATCATCACGATTTCAAGACCGAGCACATTGTTGGTAGTTAGCCCATACTTCAGGCAGTGCACACCACCCGAATTCTCTGCAATGTTGCCGCCAATGCTACATGCAATTTGCGATGACGGATCAGGTGCATAATAGAAACCCATTTCTTGAACGGCCTGCGTGACACCAAGGTTCGTGACCCCTGGCTGCACAACAGCACAACGATTGGCGTAGTCGACCTCAAGGACTTTATTGAATTTACCCAGCCCAAGCAGCACACCGTCCTCCAGCGGCAATGCGCCGCCAGAGAGCGAGGTCCCGGCCCCGCGCGGCACGACACGAATTTTATTGTCGTTACAATACCGGAGAACTTGGCTGACCTGTTCCGTTGTCTCTGGCAGGACAACGATCAACGGCAGTTGCTTATAGGCAGTCAGCCCATCTGTCTCGTAAGCACGGCGTTCTGCTTCTTCCGTGATAACGCCTTCGCCTGGTACGATCTTCCGCAGCGCCACAGCGATCTGTTCGCGTCGGCCCATAACATTCTCATCAATATCAGGCATCGTCAGCATGTAACCAACTCCCACATTTACCTTCTATTCTTATCTGAACGCCACTCTTCGGGAAAGGCGCATCCATTTAATAAAGACCGTTGGCATCGACAACGTAACGAGGCGATTTTTAGGAAACCATTGAACAATATAATTACAAATAAATTCCCTCTTCCACATCTCACCTTTTTTTGCGGCGTAGTGAGATCATCAAACGATGCCTAGGCATCCTTCATTTCCGTGCTACGATTAGTGTCAGAAAGAATTCAGCGAGGTCAACATGTCCCGAGATGGTCTGACATTCGGATGGTTCCTGCCAACAAGCGGCGATACGACATGCTTGGGTGACCCGGCAGCCAGAATTCCGCAAAGCTCTTCCGTTTTCGACGAGATCGTAGAGGCCGTGGATAACGGTGGATTCAAATATCTACTGATGCCAGTGAACGCAACATGCTGGGAGGCGACAGTCGTCGCGTCCTACTACGCAGCCCGTACCCAGAATGTCGCACCATTAGTCGCGCTAAGATCCGGCTATTGTAATCCGACGCTTGCCGCCAAGATGTTCGCCACGCTCGACCAGATGTCTGGAGGCCGGCTCTGCATCAATCTAATTGCGGGCATCAGTGACGATGATACCCGCGCAGACGGCATCATGGATTCGAAAAAAGTCCGCTATGAGAAAATGGACGAAGAAGTTGAGATTATGAAAAAGCTTTGGGCGGCTTCTGGGTCAATAGACCACCAAGGCAAGCACTATACAGTAAGCCAAGCGATTGAGCCGAAGCCCTTGCAGCAACCCTTTCCCCCATTTTTCCTAGGCGGTGGCTCAGATTACGCCTTAGAGATTTCCGCCAAACATTCGACCGTCCATCTTTTTTGGGGCGACAAGCCGGAGGTAATTAAGACAAAGATCGAAGATATTCGGAAACGTGCAGCAAGATATGAACGGCGAGATGACATCCAATTTGGTATGCGCTTACAAATAATCTGCCGTGATACTGAGGAAGAAGCCTGGAATGAAGCCTATCGGCTTATAGAAGGATCAACGAAATTTAATCTCGCTAACAACCGGTTAGGTGCCAACGCTGTAGAAGGTATTCGCAAAACATCGGAAGCAAATCGTCGCGTTTGGGACCTTTTAGAGGAATCAGGCCAAGAGATGAAAATTCATCCGCATCTCTGGACCGGTATTTCAACCGTTCGCGCAGGCGCCGGCATTGCCGTCGTGGGTTCCCCAAAACAAGTAGCCAATACGCTGGATGAATTTGTTGATGCTGGCTGCAGCAGTTTCTGTCTCTCAGGCTACCCACATGCGGAGGCGGCCCGCATTTTCTCATCCAAAGTAATGCCGCATTTCGAAAACCGCCTTTCAGCCGGATTGCCGCGCGCAGCTTAAAATTGTCTATCTCTATTTATTTAGGTGTTCGTTTCGTCAAGCAACGTACCTATCCTAACACCTGCCACCGATTTCCTATGCTCCGGCGCCTTTCGCATGCCGAAGGCCACACTAACTTATCAACAAAGACCTATACCGATTGCGGAGAATGCACGCATGTCCCAGGCCATCAAACTCGATAAACACGATCACGTTTGGTTGTTTACCATTAATCAGCCCGAAAAAATGAATGCGCTCGATTTCGAAGCAAATGACGAAATGACTAAACTTTGGCGGGAATTCATTGTAACCAAAGATGCGCGTGTGGCCGTTGTGACCGGCGCAGGTGAAAAATCCTTTTGCGCAGGCGCAGACCTAAAGACTTATACCATGCCGTTCGCCACCTCACCCGCAATGGAGTTTCGCCACAAATTCACGAATGGCCCCGGATTCGGTGGAATTACACGCGGAATGGAAATTAGCAAACCCGTGATCGCAGCAGTCAATGGGTTTGCCATGTCG
>MDTE01202669.1_pt1 | contig 41460 bp, 22 predicted proteins | sample 811231 | NCBI WGS metagenome assembly MDTE01 (sample SAMN05326651, study PRJNA326480) | marine metagenome | isolation source: seawater | place: Indian Ocean: Red Sea | collected 2010
CCCTAAACCCTAAACCCTAAACCCTAAACCCTAAACCCTAAACCCTAAACCCTAAACCCTAAACCCTAAACCCTAAACCCGGTGATTACAAGCACGAACCTTTCGCGTTTATGTATTGTTGTTGCTGCTTGACCCTCACCGGGGGTTACACCATCAGTGACCTTGGCGACGACAGGCTCGAGCTAAACGGAAACTCCCACGTCGCCTGCTGCGGCTGCATCCCACTTGAGAACTCAAGGCTCGCGGTCGGGTGGCACGCGAGTGACCCCAGCCAGACAATCACGGCGAGCAACGGTATAGTGTTCACCTCGACGCTGACCAAGTTTGAGCGCACGGGCCAGATCGCGACCTTGGCTCTCTCCGGTTCCAGTAAGCTGGGCTCCATCACGGGCACGCAGGTAGTCACCACTAGTACAAACCATCAGAAGTACAAGATGGGCTCTATCGCGATGGACATCATGTACAAAAGGGTCAACAACACATAATCGAAACTAAACCCTAGGAGACGAATAGGACAAAAATGCCGTTCCCGACGTGCAATCTCACGCGGTGTAGTGGTACACGGTTTAGTTTACTTGTATTAGTTTATTACAGAAAATTGCGTGTGGTGCGTTTGATGCGTTGAAGTGAACCGTCTTTGCGGCCATGTCTTGTGTGTCTTGTGTGCTCATTGGTACCGCGTCGGAGCGTCGAACGAGCTCGGGGCGTCTCGATCAAGCGACAAAACATCCCTCAGCGCTCGGATGAAGTTGACAGTCGAGATCGTGAAGTAAGTTTCCGTATGGTGCCTTGTACTGTTTCTCACCATTTGAGAATGAGCGAATGAAGAAGCTGTTCTCTTGCTTCGTGCGCTCGATGAATGCCTTGGCGACGTCGAGTTCGCCGTTGCGCACTTTCATCTCTGCGTAGCGGATCCACGTATACGTCGTCACGCCTTCGAGCTCTTCTTCGGTGAAGCCGTGCTCGAGTAGGTAGGCCCGACTGATTTTCAAATTCTTCATCGCCAAGGCGCCGACGTATCCCGTCCACGCGAGAGCCGCGAGGAAACCGAGAATACCCAACTCATCCGGCATCGCCTTGAGCTCTGACGTGTAAAAGCATCCGAGTGCATGTTCGTGCAGAGCGCATTGACCAGTAGTAATCGGCTCGACGCGCCCGCTCGCATCCATCAAACCACCCATGGTCAATAACAAGGCGAGATTCGCCAAGTGAAACTCTGGTTGGTACGCGCGCACGAAAAAGTATTCCAATTTCTCGAACATCGATTGTCCGTGGACGACCTTTGGCGCGCTTTCGGGCGTCGCAAAGAAAGACGCGTTATCTACGTCATTCTCGGATACCAACGTTGGGGGCGTCGGGTCGATCTCCCGGTCTTCTTTGACATTCAACGGCTCCGGAACGCTCAGCGATTCGGATTCATTCGATTCATCATTCTCATTCGTGCGCTTTTTCGACACCCGACGTCGAGCACGCGCGGCGATCGCGCGGCGAGGTTCGCTTTCCCTCACACGAGCGCAGTGAACGAACACACTCGCTGTGCGTGCAGTCAGCATGCCTTCGAGCGCGCGCGAGTGTCAGTCGCGACGGCGACCGACGTCCGCTTCGCGCCCTCGAGGCGCTGACGTGGCGGCGCCACGTCATATGTATGGATATTGCACGTCGGACGTGCATTACATGGCGCTAAATGAATGTTGTCTACGTTACAGGGTGCGTACAAGATTTATTTGCATTTTTGAGATATTTGCATGAATTGAATGAAGTGCATGAATTGCATTCATTAATCCTCGCCGCGATTCGTCGACGCGCGGGTCGACGCGCGGACGATCGATTCCTCATCACGATGGGTATCGGAAACACGGGCGCGATGCGCGTCGAAGCACCGGGGCCGCCGACGACGATGCGTCGCGGGCGGCAAAATCGCGGATCGTCGGTGAGACGGGGCGGTTGGACCGCTCGAGGCGCGCCGACGCTGCTCGGACGACGACGCGTCGCGCCAGCGACGGCGATGAAGAAAGGCACCGAGGACAAAGATGGCGGTGATCGGGATGCGACGAACGGCGAGGTGCGATTCGCGGAGCTGCCACGATTGCGCGAGTGGGCGGTGCAGGCGGCCGAACGCCGCGGCGACGAGGACGACCAAAACCTGGAGATTTGGAATCTCACTCGCGCGTGTGACGACTCCGAAGAGGCGACACGGGAATACGATCATCAGGAAGGCCTTGGTCCGTTCAAAACTTGGCTCGGAGCGATCATGTACGAACGAGGATATCGTCAAATGTTTCGATTCTTGGGCTTTCCTGGGGTTGACGCAGAATTCGCCATGGCTCTGACACAACTGGAACTTGTACAATCGCGTCGTGATGATGGTAATATATGTTTACTCGACGTGAGTTGTGGACCGGGGATGTTCACCGAGAAATTCGCTCGCAATTCGACTTTCAGAACAGTGGTGGCGGTGGATTATTCGAGAACCATGTGTGAGGTAACGAAGACGAGACTCGGACAGCAAAGGGGCGTATCGGTTGTTCAAGCAGACGTTTCCGACCTTCCATTCGAAGATTCGTCGTTCGACACAGTGCATACGGGTGCTGGGCCACACTGTTGGCCGGACGTTGCGCTTGGACTAAGCGAAATTTCCCGTGTGATGCGGCCCGGCGGTACGTTCGTCGCAACCACGGTAGTGTTACCGGAGAAGGCAAAGACGAAAATGCTGGGAAAGGGAGTAAAAAGTGACACCTTCAATGATCGCGTTCGTCGGCAAAACATGCCATTTTGGGACGTAAACGCAGTAATTGAAAAGTTTGCAGCGACGCCTGACTTCGTAAATGTGCGAGTGGTGTATGAATCAAAGTCTTTTCTCATGGTCGCCGCGGACAAGCAAACATCGCCATTGCTGCTTGGCGACGAACCACAAACTTCCGCTTCAGAGAAAGACGACGATCCATCGGGGGTGCCTCCGATTCTGAATCAATGGTGGCCTGTTGCGTTCGAAGCCCAACTGAGAGATGAGGATAAATTACCCGTTAGCCTGTTCGGCGAGCCGTTGGTTCTCTATCGCTCGACAGATGGAGCTCTGAATTGCGTCCAGGACAGGTGCTTGCACAAGTCGTGCCCTCTATCCCTGGGTTACGTGCAGGAGGGTCAGTTGGTTTGCCGCTATCACGGTTGGCGCTTTGGTGCGGAGGGCAAGCTTGATGCGGTTCCATGTCTAAACAGTTGTCCGAAGGTTTCCCTTCCGAGTTATCCAACATGTGTCGCTGACGGAATCGTGCACGTGTGGCCTGGTGATCGCGAAAGAGCAAACCATGTGCGACCACCGAGAAATGTCGCCGCTGAGTTTACAATGCGTGGCGTGGAAACGCTTGGTTGGCCGATGCTCACAGAAACACGGGAATGGGAAGGTGTACCTTGGTACTCGGCAGTTGAAATTACGCAAGACTTCACTCACTTACAGTTTGTGCACGTGGACACGCAAGTTGGTCGCGCTCCACTACTCGTTGGAGGTTTGAAACATTTTGAAAAGGATCTAAGGACAGCGGGTAAAGGAAGTTTTGTGGCAGAGTATGTAGGAGGTAGTAATAAAGGCGGTGGTCGCGTGACCTTTATACCTCCATCAACTGTGATCAACGAATCCTTTTTCACGGATGAAGATCAAACTTCCTCGAATGGACTCACCGCGTTTCCGCTGTGCTTTGTCTTTCGTTTCATACCGGTCAGTCCAAACCGTACTGCAATTCTTGTTCAAACGTACCAAAGGTTATTCCCACACATGTCGGATGCCATGTCGAAGACGCTGATGAATATGACAAAGGTGATGTCGCAAGACCAGCTCGTGCTCGCAGCGCAGCGGCTTCGCGTCGCACAGGGAAGTCCACAGTGGAATTTACCGGTAGAGTCGGACAAACATCTACTCCATTTCACACGTTGGCGGACTCACGCGGAAGGCGAGGGGCCATGGTTTTTAGGGTACGATGATGACCCCCCGCCCACAGCAGAACTGTCCGATTTATCGAAGGTTATGAAGCAAGACGTATTTGTACAACGTCCGGATGCCGCACAGCACCCGCGACCGTTTCATCGACCACGCTCAAGCGTGAATCGCGTCGGTGGAAGCGGTGGACGGACGGGAGCCGTGCGGCGTGGATGGCCGTCAGGTGCGGGTATCGATGGTTCCGGTGTCGACATGTCTGAGCCTCTACGCGCTCTTAGAGACGCCAGCGCGCCAGTTTGGCGTCGCGGAGGCATCCCAATCTTCGTCTCCGACGCGCTGAACGCCGCGCGTGGAAACGATATTTTACAGCGCGTGAAGTCTGGCATAAACTGGTCCAAAGAAACATGGGCGCGTCCAACAGAAGAAGAATCGAGCGCAAAGACGCGACCGACACGACCGACGCAAAGACGCGACCGATTTGACGACGAAGCGGGGCCGCGGTGAGCGGGACGCGCTCGAAGTACACAAGACATGGCCGCAAAGACGGTTCACTTCAACGCATCAAACGCACCACACGCAATTTTCTGTAATACAGTTTATTAAACCGTGTACCACTACACCGCGTGAGATTCTTCCGCTGATAGCTGATCGAACCACTCGTTTAGAGTCGCGTTGGTTCCTCGCAAAGAAGCTTCGGCCTCATTCGATTGTCGAACGACGAGCGACGTCACGGCCTCTAGAACGTCGGGACGCCACATTTCTTCAACTGGATTCAAAGATTCAGCTGCAAAGGCGTCTTGAAGCTGCGTCACGCGCGACTCGCACCACGCGATGGCGGCCGAGACATTTGAGGGCGAATCGAGCATGCTCAACGCCGTCGCGGTGTCTTCGACGGCTCCGTCCGTGCACACGTTTTGCGCAGAAAATACCGCCGCGAGTTCTTCGCGCGAGAGGCCGACGAGTGACGCAACTTTGCGCGCGTCTTTATCTCCCAACGTTTCGGCGATGGTTCGTTTACCTTGCGCCGTTCGACACGCGTGAATCACCGCGGAACACACCCTCACCGAACGAACGCTCATCGCGCGCAACGCGTCGACGAGGGCGACGCAAGGAGTGTGCCATCCACGCAGCGTCTCAATCTCGTCTTGCGCTCGCACCAATTCGCGACGGAATCGAGTGGTCAGACGTTTTTCCACTTCCATTCTCGTCTCTTCCTTGATGGATTGCAAGCGCGCTTTGCACGCCTCCAGCTCACCGTCGCGCGCATCCACCTGGTCCGCTTCTGACCCAGCTGCGTCGGCCAATCGAGTCTCAAGCTCTTCGATCTTTGCGTTCGCTTGCGCGAGAAGTTCAGCCGATTCACCCGCCCACGAACTCTCCACGCGCTTCGTCAGCGCTTTAATCTTCGCTTCGCTATCGTTCACGAAACCCAGAAGCTTGGCTCGCTCGGCGTCGTGTTCCTGGCGTAAACGCTGTATTAATTCCCTGTACCTTTTGCAACGCTCGACGTGAGCGCGTCGTTCTTCATCACTCAACTTGCTACTAGATCGCCACTCGTCTTCTTTACGTTTTGATTCAGCAACGTCCGCTTCCAGATTGAGTAATTTCGCAGTCATGACGTCGCCGTAAGCCTCCAAAGAGATAATCTCGCGTTCAAATTCGTTGCCCAACCTCGCGCATTTTGACGAAAATTGTTCAAAAACTCGTTCGAGATCAGACTGCGATTCGTGTGATGCGTCCTCGCGATGACGAATTTCCTCTCTCAACTGGTGAATTTCAGCCTTGCTCGCTTCCAAATCGCTCCTCGCCGCAGCGGCGACGACGGCTGCGGCGCGACTATCCTCCAAGGCTTCCGCGACGACGCCGCTCGCGTCTTGATTGTGACTACTCGTGGATGTAATCCCTCCCACGGAAAACTCCAAAACTGAGATTCGATCATCTCTGACTTCGATAGCCTTTTGAAGCTCTGAAACTCGTTGACTCAGTTTGGAAACGATTTCTGGATACCCAGTCGAACCACGGACTAACAGCGCCTCTGGCGTCGACGTCGTTGTCGTACTGGTTTCCTCTCGAAAGATGTTAAGACGCTCGCGTTCTTCGGCGAGCTTATCGCGCGTCTCTTCAAGTTCGTGCAATGTTTCATCGAGCTCGCGACGCGCGCTCGACTCAGCCGCAACGCGATTCTCCAATTCCCGCGAAGCTTCCGCGATCGCCAAAGCTTGTTCCTCACCCAGCCGTTTCAGGCTGTCTACGTTCTCTTCCAACGTCGGGGCGCGTATCTCGCCGTGTAGCTCTGATATTTGTTCTTGTAGTTTCGTTATCGTCCGTTGCGCTTCAAGCAGACGACTCTTTTCAACCTGAACCTCAGTCTGCGCGTCATCTCTCGCCGCGGAGATTGATTTCATCGCGTGAGCGACAGACTCTCGAGTGCTCAGAAGTTCGTTCGCGGTCACTTCGAGCTCATCGATTCGAGTTTGCATCGCGCTTATCGTCTCTTCACGGTTCGACAGAGCCTCCTCCAAATTGTGTAGATTGAAATCTGCGTCGCTTCCGTTTTGAATCATCATCTGCGTCAACCTTTTATTGCGAGCCTGAGAAGACGTTAAATGCTTTTCTAGCGAGTTCATGGCTGCACAGCGCACGCCGACTTGCGTCTTTCGCGCAGTCTCCAGAAGGCTGCACGTGTGATCGAACGCAATCGTCACGGAGTCTTTCGCGTGCTGCGTTCTCTCGAGCCGCCTCGTCGCCGTCGTGAACGCCGCTTCGTACTTGCTCGCCGTGCACTGTAGCTGAGATATGGTCCGCTGCGCGTCCAAAAGAGCATGCTCCATCTCCGCGCCCGCGCTCCAATCACTCGCGTCGTCATTCACCGCCTTGGCGCGAAGCGCAACCTGAATCGCCCGACAAAACTCGGCGCCCGCATTGTCGCCGACGGCAGATTCGACGTTTTTTCGTACTTCCCGCGAGAGTTCTTCGAAACGAGACCTGGATTCCTCGCCCAGGTGACTCATCTGCACGGAGAACAAGCGTTCGAGCGATTTGATCTTCATCTGAAGATTGACATTTTCAGATTCGACGTCGTCCACGTGACGCAAGACTTCGAGCGCCTGCGTCTTGTACGTCTCGCATTCATCGCTGTGCCACTCGAGTTGTGCGAGTAATACATCTTCGCGCTGTTTCAGTGAGTTTGCCGCGTTTTCGTGAAACTCAGCTCTCTCAGCGGCCGCTTTGACGTCACATCTGAGCTGCCGAAGTTCTCCCGTCAGCGTCTCTTTGTCCATCGCGAGCGACGTGTTCTCATTTTCCAGGCATCCTAGTCTCTCGTGAGCTTTCGTTAATTCGCTTCGAAGCCATTCGTCACCGCTCGACGCATGACCGCGTTCCATCGCCGCCACTGTGTCTCGCAGGACCAACAACGTCTCTTCGCGCTCCCGCACGACCTTTTCAAAGTGCTCTTTTTCGCGTCTCGCGTTCTCCGCCGTGATCTCTGCCGATTCTATCGTGAGTTGATTCGATGACATTTGCTCTCTGAGCACATTCTCCATTCGAGTGAGTTCCTTGGCCTGCGACTCGTTCACCCTTCTGAGCTCTCTCGCCGTCGTCGCGTGTTCAGACGCTCTTCGCTCGGCGTCTCGTATCTTGGACGCGTCGCGCGCGGCGCGGTCGGAATCGATCGACGACGCCGATTGCGTGAAATCTTCGAGCGCGACGTTGCGCGAATCGTCGCGCGAACCGTCCCGCTCGCAACCCGCCAACGCTTCGTGAAGAGCGATTTTCGTCGACGCCAGCGCGACGCGAAGACGAGCCACGGTGAGAGATTCGTCCCCTCGGAGCTCTTCGAAACCGTCGTCATCGTCCAAATCGAACTCGCCCGCCAGGCGAAGTCTGATTTCGTTCAATTCGTGCTCGCACGAGGTGGCTTTAAACTTCCATCCGTCAGCGTCTTCGCGAAGACGAGCGCACTCCATCGCGAGCTCGGCCAAGCGCTTTGAAAGGTTGCGTTCTCCATCCGCGAGTGCCTCCTCGCGCGCTCGCGCAGAGCTTTCTCGCGCGCGCAAGACTCGATCCAATCGTTCGACCAACGCTTCGGCGTGTTTTTCGCTCGAAAGCGCAAACCTCTTCGCATGTTCGTGCGACCGGCGCAACGCCTCGACGTTTGAACGCGCCTCTCTCAACTGTCCCCGCAACCCGACGACCACGGCGCGCTCTTCGTCCAACTCTCGTGCCATCTCCGCCGCGCGATGATCGTTGCGATGATGAGACGACGCACGATGTTCACGTTCATCGCTCCACTCACCCTCGTCGTCCGCGCGTCCTCGCGCGCGGCGCCCTCGCCGCTCTCGCAGCCTCGTCAGTTCGGACACCTCGGCGCGGAGGCGCGATATGACGACGTCTTTTTCCTCCAACGCTCGCAGCGCGCGCAGGGACGTGCGCTCGAGTTTCTCTTTCAGCGCTCTCTCCGTCGCGGTCGAGCGCGTCGCGCCCTCATCTCGAAGCTCGTCGTCTCGATTCACCTCGACCTCTTTCAAAACGCCTCGACCATAATCGTCGCCGTCCATCGTCTCGACCGTCTCGTCCGACGATTCGACGATGTATTCGACGATGTATTCGACGCGTCCTCCACCACGCCCTCCACCGCCTCGCGCGCGATCGATCCCTCACCGCGCGTCGAGGACTGACTCACGTCCATCGCACGCACGACTTCGACGGTTGCGAGAGGGGCGAATCATTCGCCGGCCTCATATGAATATGAATGATGAGCGAGTGTTGTGACTGAAGTTACAGCATGTGACTTAATTTACAGGGACGTATCCAGCGCGCTCACCGGCGAAAACGCGTGTTTGCGATGATGATCATCGAGTGAAAGTTGACTCAGTGAGACATGCAGACTGCTCACGGGGGAAGGAAGTCGTGGGGCGCACGCGGAAACGACATCCATCGCCCCGACTGCAGAAACTGCCGACCTCGGAATGGTTCTCGGCTGATGTACCGGCGGGATCGCGGTCGCCGCGGGTTCCGTGCGTTTCTTCGATTCGCGCGTTTCTTTGATGAGCTCGTCGGTGGACGTCACATCGTACATGTACTCGCCGTAAAGCATCAGCGCAGCGTCGTGTCGGGCGCGACTTCGATCGCCGCACGCATCGTGCGCGACTGCGACTCGGAAGCCAGCGTTGAAACCACCAAAGACGGAATGTTGAACACAGACAGACGTGATGAGCCCGGCGAAGACGATTGTGTGGACACCGTCTTTGCGGAGCTTTGGAGCGAGATCTGGAGCGTGGATGAACGCGCCGAATGTATCCTTGTTGACGGTTATTTCTCCGTCTTGCGGTTTCGCGAAAGGCTCGACGTCGTCGGGATCCATTTCGTAGACTCTCCTTCCAGGATTTAAGCGACGAAATTGCTTCAACCACGGACACGCGCCGTCGGAGTAGGACGCTTTCACGTGGATGATCGGCGACCCCGCTTCTCGGGCGCACGCGAGGAGCGTGGAGATATTTTCCTCAAAGTCTGGGAACCCCTCTCGAATCTCTGGCGCTAAACTCCAGTACATGGGTTGAACGTCGACGAGCATCAAGGCTGTGTCTGGACCGAAACGCGCGCGTCCAGGATCGTCGACGCGCGCGAATCGCGTCAAATCAGCCTCGGAACTAAACCGTCGCGATCGAGACAGCGTCTGTTGCGTCGCCAGAAGGCGCCGAGACGGATTTAACGCGCTCGTGGATTTCGACGTCGTCATCGATCCCGCATCGCGACCATCCGCGGCGTCATCTGCACCCGAGATCTCCTTCGATCCATCGTATGATCTCGAAAACAGCTCCGATCGATTCAACTCCTCCGGCGACGCATCCCTTCGCTCGGGCCACCGCTGGATGACTTCCATGCGCGCGAAGAGCGCTCGTCTGTTTTCTTCTGGCGTCCCGCGCGGATGTTCCTCGCGCGGCGGCGCGCGCACGATGCACATCGACGACGACGACGCATCCGTCTCCGTCTCCGTCTCCATCGCACGCAACGGATCCTCGTCGCTCGGCAACGGCACCAACGCGTGGTCGTTTCGGGTGCCCGCTCGCGCGTCGACAACATCATCATCTTTCATCCATCGCGCGTGGTTCTCGTCCCTGAGCAGCGCCGATAGCATTTGAAGCGAACACGGCGACACGAATACTGTGACTCCACGCTCGAAGTCGGACGCGGCGCTCGAGTCGCGCTCTCGCGTCTTCGTCGACGCCAACCGTCGACGCCAACCGTCGACCGAACCGAAACGACGCGTAGGTAGGGTTTAGACACAGCCCCCCTCGTTCGCCGTTCGAACACATGTTCGTTTCGCGTTTTCGCGGCGACCGACCGACCGATCGATCTCGAACGAACGAACGAACGAACGACGTCGAACGAACGAAACGGCACCGGTGGACGCGCGCGCGAGGGTGGGACGACGACGGGGGATGGGCGAGCGAAGGAGAGCGTGGGAATCGGTCGACCGCGACGCGTCGATGGATGTGCGTGGCGACGAGGCGAGCGACGGTGATTCGAGCGAAGATGACGACGGTGTGGACGACGAGACGTTTGAAGCCATCGTGCGGGAGGCGCGACGAGGGACGCGAGGACGAGAAGAGCGGGAGCGACGACCGGCGTGGGTCTCGGACGTGGACGCGGACGAACGTAGACGAAAGTACGCGCTTAGTGAGAAGGAGTACGCGGCCAAGATGGCCAGCAGGGTGTCGAAACACATCGGCGAGGTACGACTACAAAAGTACGCCCAGTTTGAGGATCCGTTTCAATTTTCGTCGAGCGACGGAGACGACGAGAGCGATCGAGACGACGAGGACGCGAAGGGATGCGACGCGCGTGGGGTGTCCCGAGAATCGCCGCGATCGTTTGATTTAGATATGGCGTTGTTCTGGGCGAGACGGCGCGCCGATGCGGGAACGAGGGCGCGGTCGGAACGGAAGGCGCGAGACGCCGAGCGCAGAGAACGGCGCTGCGCGGAATCGCAGGCGAAGGAAATTGAGCAACTTCGCGAATCTCTCGCTCGGGAGACGGCGCAACGCGAAACGTTGACGATGGATGTCGAGAGAAAGACGAAAGAGATTGCGCGTCTCCGCTCGCAACTGGCGATTTTCAAGTTGCGTCGAGACTCCGCGCACGCCGAAACGAGCGAGGCGACGCGACTCACATCGTCGACGATGAAGAAGCCTTCCGATGATCCAGTGCTTCCGCTCTACGCACAGTTTCGAAGCGATGAGATCTCGCGCGATGCATGGTTTATGAGACACGCTGCGCGCGATGGATTTCGCCGTCGATGAGATGTGTCGTGTTGTCTTTTGCTTGTTACAACTGATGTCGTCGCGTGTTTGCGTGTAGTATGTAGTATGTAGTAGATAGTCGATTCGTGTGTACTGTGCATCGCATTCGACCTTGGAGGGATGAGGTCGACGCGTTTCACGGAAAACACAGTGAGCTAATCCATGTAAACTAGAGCTCGAGGTGGGTCCGTCACTTTCCGATGAGACCAGCGGCTCGTTGACTCAAGATCTCAGAATCGATAGAGTCCCGCGCAATAAATCGCCAGATGCGCACTTCGCGTTGTTGGCCGTAGCGTCGAATACGACCGATGGCTTGCGTTTCGCTGGCGATGTACTCCTGGGCAGTGTTCGTCAGCAGAGGATGCACGAAAATGGCGTGGTTCGCCGTCGTCAGATTGGCGCCGGAAGCGCTCTCGTCTCTGCTGAGAAGGAGAAGAACGCGAGCGTCGTCTGCTTTTAAGTTTTCTTTCTGGAACTCGTCCAACGCTCCCGTCTGTTGGTGCACGGAACCCTTGAGCTTCAGCGTCTTGATACCCGCTTCGTTCAGCGCGCTACTGACTTGTTGCATCAAATCGGAAAACTGTACGAACACCAAGATGCGCTCGTCGCGAGGAAGAGACTTGATGTGAGAAACAACGTCGATGATCTTGGAGCCGTGAACTCCGACACCTCCGTCAGTTTTCTGCGCCTTTGACGTCGCGCCTTCGGTTCCAAGAGAAACAGCGGTGACGACGGAGGTATCACGAGTAGCGCAGGTGCAGTCGGCGACCCCGCATTCTTGATTCTCCGCGTGCGTCTTGAGGCAACTGAGACAACCGATGTGACCGCACGTGGACAAGACACCGGATTTCGACTTTGCAAACTTCTTGCCGCACGCACCGCACTTGATGGAATCATCTAATTTCGCTTGCTGTAAATCGCGAACAGACTGGAAGAAGCGCAAAGACCGGACGCGCCCCACGAGTTCTTTTTGCAACTTGCGAAGACCGTGTGTGTGTTCACGAAGTTCCCAAAGCTTGTCGTCGAGAGAAGCAGTCTTTGACTTTTTCATCGAGACCGTAGACTTGCCAGAATCCATCGTCGAGCTCGGGGCGTCGTGCGCGGCTTTGACGACTTGGTAGTCAACCTTGCTCAAATCCTCCTCCACTCGGGTGTTTGCATCGTAGTACACGGAAGCTTTCTGTTTCCACTGACCGCTGTACCCGCGCACTTCGCCCTTTTTCCACTTATTAGTCTCACCGTCCAAGATGGAGATGATTGAACCGACAGGAGGTCGAGTTTGTAAGCGATGCGCAACTTTCGACGCCTCCGCCTCGTTCTTCTCCTTGAGAAGCGCTCTGAGGAGTTTGTTCGCAGTGGGATCGCCGATACCTTCACCTTCGACACCCTTCTCCCAACGAATGAACGGATTATCCTCTTCGGTGAAGTCGGGCATTTGAGACACTTGGCTCAACATTGCGCGCCCCTTCAAGATGGCGACGCCGAACTCGGCGAGACAGTCCTCTTGCTGCGCTTTTCTGACGTTGACGATGTCTTGGCAAGTTCGGAGAGCGGTTCCAGATTCGTCATCCAACTCAAAGTGTGCGACACGCTTGAGAAGAGCTTCTTCGGCGGACGCAGAGTTACCAAGCACAGCCGCGAGACGTGCATCACGATCACCCTCCGCCTTCTTTTTCTTCTTCGCCTTCATGTCCATCGACTGCAAATAGTGATCGAGCTCGAGATAGATGGCGCGCTCTGCGGGGCGCAGTTGGACGTCACAGACATCTTCCTTGTACTTGATTTCGTCAATCTCAGCGATGTTTTGTCTCATGTATCGGTCCAAGAAATCTTGCGCCACTTCCCAGCGACGCTTGTGCCAGTGTTGCGTCGGTTTCTCCTTGAAGAACTGGAACGTTTCCACCTTAGTGATCTCCGACTTGTTGAAGCGCGGGACTTCGTCACTGCCGAGATTGATGCCGAGCAGCGCAGCCGTACCCTTGATGTCGGCGAAGTCACCGACCGGGGGAGTTCCTGACAAACACCAGCGAGATTCTGATTGAAGACCCAAGACGACAGCCTTATCAGACGGCTTCAGGTACGTAAACTCATCGACAATCACTCGACGCCAATGGAAGAGTTCCACAGGCACGGACTTGATGTCTCGCCAATCGTATTGAGCTTGCGCACTTTCAAGTCCCCAGTGATCCTTGTTACCCTCTGCATCGATTTCAGCGCGAGGCTTGGAAACGCGCTTCCGCTTGGGAGTCGCTTTTTGCACAAACTGCTCGCTATCGCTGTCTTCGAGTGACTCGTCGTCGTCCCAGTCGGAGATCTCGTCATCAGTCTCCATGCAATCATCTTCTTTGTAATTCTTGCGCGGCGTATTACGCGCGGACGTTCGTTTCGGAGAAATCATGGGCGCTTTGGTCGGCGTCTTCTTGGTCGGCGTCTTCTTGGTCGGCGTCTTCTTGGTCGGCGTCTTCTTGGTCGGCGTCTTCTTGGTCGGCGTCTTCTTGGGCTTGCTCGGCGTCGTCGGAGCGCTTTCAGTAACAGTATTGATCGGCTTTTGGACGTTCTCCTTGTTCAAGCTCTGTTGGCGTTCCTTGTGCATTGCTTCAACGAACTCATAGCCTTCACCTCCAGCCTTCTCCGTAACCTCGATGAGCTTCGCACCCTTCAGACGTTTCGGAGCAGCTGTGACGGCGACGTCGCTAAGGGTGGACACGCCGTGTCGAACGTGCTTGGAAACCTCGTCCACGCCCTGATTCTTGTCCGTGAGACGCAAGACTTGTTCTTCAAGACTGTTGATAGTGTCCTTGTAAACGCTCGTAAAGTGACGCGCCTGACTCGACGACTTCGGATCCGGAAGAGACGGTCTGCCGGCAAGCTGAGCGAGACGTTCAAAGTAAAGAGAAGATCGGAAAAGAGTCGTCGCGACGATGACGACATCCGCTTCCATCACGTCACGTGCGGTCAAAGCATTGACATCAGACATAGTCTTGAGAACGACCGTATTCAACGAGCCTCGCGCCGAGAATTTCTCAACCTCGCGCGGCCACTGGCGGAGCAACTGCGACGGGGCGATCACGAGCGTCGCCTTGGTCGGAATGGCTTTGACTGGGGCATCAACCTTGGCTTGCTTAGGAGTGGGGAACTTGAGTTGATTCGCCAAGATAACACCGATAGAGATAGCGGTCTTCCCGTAGCCAACTTGATCAGCCACGATACCACCGCGGATCACTTTCGATACTTGCGCCATACCGTCCATTCGAAGACCGAGAGCGGGCAGAACCTTTTCTGAGATTTCTTCCTCCACGAACGGTTTATCGCTGACTTCTTGCTGAATCATCCAACCGAGCGAACGTAACTGTTCTGGTCGTAACGGGTACTTCTTGCTCCAGTTCGGTGGTTGCGACACTTGCTTGTCGTGTCGATTACTCTTCAACGTGAACTCGCCAAAGTTGTCCATTGGGCGATCGTCGTGACGTACAATTCTCCACGACATCTTCGGTTCGGTTGATTCGATACCGCGAACACTGGATGGCGCGACGAGAGCGAGCGCGCGATGGACCAGCGTGGCTGGATTGCCTGCGATCATCAAGTTACCAGTCATCTTTTCTCGAGTCCACTGAACGACGAACGGCGCTGGACGGCACTTCAACGCTTGTTCATACTTTGAGGCTTGAAGAGGATCCTCACGAGCTTGAACTTTCTGCGAGCCCACCTGCTTGCTCCAAATGAGATTCGGAGGAGCCGGCGCACAACGAGGACAGGCAAACTTGTCGCACGTCATGGCGTGATCATCCTTGAGCTCATTCCATTTTTCGACGACCTTGGGAAGTTCCATGCGAGATGTGAACCACTCCAGACGTTGGAAAGTGGCGCGACTCTTATCCAAACGCAACGTCGTGTAACCTTCATCCGGCCAGAAATCAGCGTCAACATCGGCCAACGGCACGGAGCAGCGCATGATGGCGACCGATGTCGCGCAAGATTGTTCACCTTGCGTCGGCACGGCGTTCACCGGCGGGGTCAAAACGACTGCGTCGCTCGCGACGGCTGGCGCGAGAGTCACCTTCGGAGACAAGCTGGTCCACGTGCCGAAACTGTAAGCCATGTGTTCCACCTTTTTCTTTTCGCTCGGGCGGAAACGCTCCGTTGATGCAGGCTGGCCGAGATTCATGAAATCCAAGTGCGCCGTCTCCATGCGATCTTCCCCGTACATCAATCGTCGATGGTTGTCAGCAAACACAAAGTAATCAAAGTCGCCCTTTTGATTACGACGCGGATCCATGAAAAAGTACATGTCTCGACCATCTCGTGCGTTTCCAATGCGCTTGTGCAACGAACTCTGCGCAGCATCACACTTATCGTAGAGTTGATACGTACCGGTAATGTCACGATCAAACGCCGCCGCGTTCTTCGGATCTTTGAGTTTGATCTCGTACTGACTCCAACGCTTTTGCGCCCAATTCACTTCACCATTCATCTTACTTTCCGTTTGCATGCCAAGCCTGATTTGCCAAGAGTCTTCGAGCTCGCCTTTACCTTCGACGACGATGGGAACAGCGGCACACTCTGGCGAGAAGTACTCCCAGGAGCCATCCAACACGCTCTTCGCAGAGTTGTTGAGAAGCATGCGCATCATCGGTCGCTGATAAAACTCCGCCGCCTTTCCTCTCTTGATGGAAGGATCAACAAACACCAACCACTCCGCGGAGTTCGGGGCGATTCGCAGTTCGAGACGGACATGATCTGCAGACGCACACGAGTAGTACACGCGCCAGACGTTCGTTCTCTTCATACCACGGAACAAGAAATCAGCCTCTCCGATCGCTTTCATCGCGTTCTGCCACTCCTCCCAAAGATCTTGCAAGATTTCCTTCGGCTTGGTGAATTTCGTGGAGCTTATGTCCAACTTCATATGCATCGGCAATGAGTTCTTCAGTTGCTCCTTGAAATCCTCAGGCAGGATGCGATCGACGACGTGTTTCGTGTAGTTGTGCTCCGGTCGACCGCAGCACTTGATGCAGCACGTATGCCCACAGTCACGGCAGATGAGGAGAGAATCGGCGTCCGTGGTACCAGTCTCACCTTCGCAAACACACAAACGTGCAGATCTGTTCGCTTTGCTGAGCAACTCCTTGAGCGGAATCGGCTTCATACCCAAATCCAGCGGCCTTTTGACCAACTTGTCTTGACCCGTCACTTCCTCTTTCTTCGCAGCGGCGGCTTGGACGACGGTCAAAGACCCTTGCATTGTCTGAGTACTGACGGATGAATCGTCATCAAGCTTCAACGCGCGTTTCGCAGTCTTATGCTTCTTCCCAGCCAGAGTATCCGTCATGAGCGTCATCGCCGCGAGCATGCACGCGCCGACGACGGTCGTCGTCATCGCGTTACCTGCCAAGTCGCTCATTTGGTTCTCATTTTCACGTGTGAGTAGAAGATCATCGACTGGAATGCCTTGCAAACTCAAAGCTTCGATGCCAACGAGCGGCCCACCGCGGTTCGTGACGAACGGCACCATGGTAGGTGTCAGACACGGACAAATGCCCGGCGCGACGGATCCGGTGGTCCGGTCAACGTTCTGAGACAGATTCCAAACGAGAGTCTTGTGCATCGAATCGATGTCCAGCTGAGCGAGACGCAAGTAATCGATATCCATCAAATCGAGCACGCGATCCGTTTGCGCTTTACCCCAGTCGTTCCAGGCGTAATCTGGAAGCGTGCATCCCCCGTCCCAATGCGTGAACGGTCGTCGCTGACCGAGACCTTCTTCCAAGCGCGCGCGCTGATGGCGAGACTCACATCTACCCCAGTCAGTGTTTGCCCGCGTCGAATCTTCACCCGGTCGAGCGAGCATGCGGCGCCCTTCGTGCACGCGAGGATCATCGGCGTCGAAGAGGAAAGCCTCGAGCGTCGCGCTCGCCGGACGCTCGAGGGACTTGACCAATTGCTTCCACGACTCGACGAGAGAAGGGTCATCAGCCTTGCACGCGAACAGGTAGACACGAGTACGAGTGTGCGGAATGTAGAAGCGTTTGGTATCAACACGCATAAAGCGCGCAAAGTACCCTTCATCTTCGAATTTCTTCTGCACTTGATCCCACGGAGCGTTGCACACGTTCTCCAGAATGATAATGGGGGGCTGACTTTTACGAATCCAATTCATCATGCCACGGAAAGTCTGTCCAGATTCACCTTGAGCTTCAAGTCCCTTCCGTTCGTTGTTGAGATTCGAGTAGTCAACGCAGGACGTACCCGCGACGAGCATGTCCACGTTGTGAGGCACGTCAACCTTGGCGCCGTACGCCGTCGTCGCTTCATCGCCACCCAATTCACGAATATCACGGAATAGAATAGGCGGAGCAAAGTTACGCTCGATGTAAGCTTGCTTGAACGGTTCAATTTCACAAGAAAACACGTGATCAATCGCCATTCTGTTACCATAGAGCTTCTCCGTCGCGTCCGCGATTTTATCCAACGCCAGAAGCGGAGACTCGGTGCCGGAGCACATCGTCGCGACTCGAAGAGGTCTCGTCATCGCGCCTAAAAACGCTTCGATACCAGGAACTCGACTGACAAGATCTTCAAACATGTCACCGATATCCGAGATGACTGGTAAATGTTCTGCGAGTTGAGTTCGCGGGTTACCTCCGCTGCCGCCTGAGCCTTCGCTGCCGCTGTCGTTGTCTCGTCTGCTCTTGCGCGGCGTGCCTCCGGGAGATCTAATCGAGCGGGAAAATAAGATCATACAATTGTTAGTCATCGCACATTCGAGGGCACGCGCCAACGAGGCTCTCATCCCTCCTTCACGCTGCTAAATCGACTCGGGGATTTTTGGCGGGAAAAAAAGAAACGCCGACGAGAAATCTCTCTCGCTGATTGCATCCCGAGCTCGGATGTCTCGATGGATGCGTCCACGCTCGCCAAAGTGAAAAAACTACCATAACGCACCTCTTACTCATCGGCGTCGACGGAGCCGAGCCGTTCACGACGCGCGCTTTGAACTTCTTCGGAGTCGTCCTTCCGCGCGCGGTCGGCGCCTGATCGTAATCTTCATCTCCGTCGAAAGCGTCGTCCTCATCCATGTCTTCCGCCTTTACCGCCATCTTTTTCATCTTCTCCACCGCCTTGCTCGCCATCGCACGCCGCGGCGTTCCGCGTCCCGCGGGCGAACACGGCGCCGATGACACATCGCACGCCTTCTTGTTCTTCATCTGTTTCTGCTTCACCGGCGTCGACTTCGCGCTGCCGCGACCGTCGCTCGACGCCTTCTTACCGGCCATGTGGATAGATCTCGTCCTCCTACGCTCACCCACACCGGTTTTTCACACGATCGCGCGCGCTTCGACGATCACGAGACGAGATCGTCCGTTTTCGACACGTCCGTTGGTTTGTTCCCCCGAAATGCCGAAACCGATCGCGGGCGCGCGAGACCCCCTCAAGTCCCGCGCGCGGTCGATGCGCGTCGTACGACTCGCGCGATGCGTGTAAATTCGCTCGAACGTTTAGTTTTCCAACCTCGCGAGCGTCGAGGTGTGTCGCCACTCTCGTCGTCGGGGAAGGATCCGAAACACGATGACGGCCGACGCCGACATCGCATCGCGGCCGTCCCGTCCGCGATCTGGGAAAATCACCGACCTCCATCCCGCCTGGGGGATCGGAATCGTCTTTTTTTCCAACAATTGTCCGACCGATCGTCGGAGAAGGCCGGAGGGGGGGCCCTCCCCCTCGACCATCTCTGCATTCTGATTGGTCCATTGAACAGAATCGGAGGAGAAGTGGATAAAGGAGATCGATCGGATGAAGCGTCGCGAGAGGTCGAGGGCGCGACGCGGCACAATACCGCACGCGCGCGTTCGTCGACGAGAGAGTTCCGTCGCACGAAAGCGAGACCAAACACCACTCTAATACCGCAGGACACACACACGTCCGTAAACATGACCTCTGTCGTTGAAGTCAGCGCCGAAAAGCGCGGAGCATCGAACACGCTCACCTCGCCGTGGCCGCGGTCGGCGCGATCGTCGGCACCGCGCTCACGATCGGTATCTCGTACCCGACGTTGAAGGATAAGTGGTACACCGCCCCGGCCCCGGCCCCGGCCCCGGCGGCCAAGCTTAAGTGCGCTGACGCTCAAACGCAATCTCCGAGAGACGTCTCGCCCTCGTACAGCTCCGGCTTGAAGACCCCGACCTCGGTCACCCACCACGATTCCGTGAGCTCTTTGAAGCACGTGAACACGCACTACCACTTGGGTGCGGAGCACAAGTCTGCGGGTCAATACGACAAGTTGCACACGACGAGCCGCAAACTTCTCGCCGGCACCGCCACCGATTACGGATTCTACTGTGACGACGTCGCCGCCGTGAGCGCGTTGACCACCGCGCAAAAGAGCGAGTACAACTGGGAATACTGCACGGATACCAAGGTCGGTAAGACTTACGAAATCCACTCCGTGTACTCCTCCGGCGGTACCGCCATGGGTGATGGTCTCGGCGGCGCTTTCGCGGTCCAGAAAAACCCGACCGTCGTCGTGCGGGGCCAAGTGTTCCACATCGTCAACGACAACGCTTACGATCTCCCGAGCGGCTCCAGCCTCATGGACGGCATCCTCACGTCTTTCCCGGGCACCTCGGGTAGCGCGGCTACCCTCACCACGGGCGAAGTCACCGTGTACTCGGGATCCACGACCGGTCGCAGCTACAACAACGTCGATTCGTGCTCTCCGTACCAAATCACTTGGCAAGTTGACCAAAAGTGCCGCTTGATCTCCGCCAAGTCTTTCGATGCCATGTGCAAGAAGATGAAGGAAGACTACGGTATGTCCGCCGACACGCACCCGCACGGATCTCGCGATCTCGTGTCCAACGCGCTCTCCTCGAACGTTCAACGCACGTTGACGGCGTTCTAAGCCAACACAATCTGACCGGTCGATGGAGTACCTCCCGGCATAACGATACGATAAAATGATAATACGTCTCTTAAGAAAGTTGACGACGCGATTCTTGAATACTAGTAGTATTTCTTTTTCTATCATTTTCAATACATATTACACATTTATTTTTTATTGGGCCTGGCAAGCAGCTTTGAAACAGAGAATACGTTCTTCTGTGCGCATTCGCAAGAAACACCCGTGTGTTTGTGTTCCGTCAGCGGGGAAGGCATCGAGCCGAGCTCGGCCATTTCGAGCATCGCCACGCTTCGTGTATCACCATCGTCGACATCGTCGCAAGAAGGCACACTTGTCAAAAGAAGATGTTCGTCTTCGTCCTCTGTACCCCATTCTCTCTGCACTGCATGACGCTTGCCGCGTGCGTTTTTGCGATCGACTTTTTGAGAGATTTTCGGACCGTGGTTGAGCATGGTCATGCCGTTGAGGATGACGGCCAACGCGGTGCCGACGTCTGCGATGACTGCCTCCCATAGTCCGGTCCGCCCCATCAGGCTCAGAGCGAGTATGATACTCTTCGCGCCGATGGAAACGTAGATGTTTTGTCTTATCTTGACGAGACACGCGTTTCCGAGCGCCACCGCCTCTGGCAATCGTCCTAGATCATTGGTGAGCAGCGTGATATCAGCCGTTTCCATCGCCGCCGCCGTTCCGGCTACCCCCATCGCCACACCAACATCCGCGGTGGCCAAGGCGGGCGCATCATTGATTCCGTCGCCAACCATGGCTACAACGCCTCGTCCGCACAACGACCCAAAGAGTCCGCCAGCGTTGAGAGTATCCGACTGAAGATCGTTGATGCGTGACCTGACTTCCTCCAACTTACGCGACGGGCTAAGTTCTGCGTGGACGTTGGCTGGATCGATCCCACAACTCTTGGCCACACGCGCCGCAGAGCCCTGACTATCACCGGTAAGCATCGTCACTTCCACGCCGGCGTCGCGAAGACGAGCGACGGCCGCGGGAGCATCGTATCTGATTGTATCTTCACATCGAAATGCGCCCGCGACCTCTTCATCCACGCCGAGCCAGATCGCTGTGGCACCAGCACGCTCCCATTCTTCCACGGTGGATGCGAGCGAGACGTCGCTCGCGCGCCAATTCCTACGATTCGCGAGAGCTGTACCGCCGATTTCGACCTTTTTGGCGTCCACAAGCGCGCTCGCTCCCTCCCCCGGGAGTGTCTCAAAATGGTTTACGACACACTTTTTCGCGGCTAAGCGAGTGGCTGCACCGGCTCCCGCGAGCACGGCGGTGGCGACAGGATGGGATGCACGGGACTCGAGGGCGCACGCCCAGAGGAGAAGCTCGCTCTCGCTAAAAGTTGGTGTTGGACCGTCGTTCTGCGGAGTCGCCAAACGTGTATCCACGAGGGAGAAACATCCATCTGTCAGCGTCCCTGTCTTGTCGATGAATACCGAGCGCAGTCGACCGAGACGTTCGAGGTACACGGAGCCCTTTATCAACATCCCTCGACGTGCGGCATGAGTGAGACCGCACACCACAACCACCGGCGTCGACAGAACGAGAGCGCATGGACACGCCACAACCAAAAGAACGCACGCCGTGTACGCGGGACGTGTACCAGTCTCGCCCTCAGCATAGGGCGTGATTGCTAATAGCAGCGCCCCGAAAATTACTGCTGGTGTGTAAAACCTTGCAAATTTCTCAACCGTACGCTCGACGTCGCTTCTCGATGCCTGCGCTTCCTCCACCAGTCGAACGAGCCGCGCCACCGTACAGTTCGACGCCACAGCCGAAATTTTCACCTCTAAAACGCCCCCTTGGTTGATCGTGCCGCCGAAGACTTCGTCCCCGGGACGTTTCGGTAAGGGCACGCTCTCACCTGTCAGCATAGACTCGTTCACCACAGAGCTCCCGCCCACAACAACGCCATCCAGTGGCACGCTTTCGCCAGGACGCACCAATACCGTCTCACCCACGGCAACATCCTCTACGGGCACTTCGATGTCCGATGCCGATAGTCTGCGAGCAAACTGCGGTTGGAGCGCGAGCACGGATCCCATCGCTGTCGTCGCAGTACGTAGCGCGCGATCTTCCAAAAACTCCGATAGTCCAAAAAGCGCTACAACTGCCCCCGCCTCTCCGAACTCTTGAAGTGCGCAAGCACCCGCCACGGCGAGCGTCATGAGCGTGTTGATGTCGATCACGCCAATACGAAGACTCCGAAAGGCTCTGTGCAAGATGGGCGGCAGCCCAATCACCACCGCACCCAGCGCTACCCACTTGAGCTGGTCGAGTGCGCCGCCGACGCTGTGTAGTAAGGAAACCGCGAGCAGGATGCACGAGGCCAAGACGGAAAATGGCGGCGGAGAATCCCGTAAAGTCGCACCATATGATGCGAAATCTTGTTCTCTTGAAGCTTTCGGCGTCGGCGCCAAAGAGGCGTCGAGCCCCGCCGCGTTAAGCGTGTCGACGATGGACGACACGCTGGCCGTCGTCGACGCGTGCTCGACCACGACCGTCTGCGTAGGGACGATCACTTTCACCGCACGCACGCCAGGCTGCCCATCGAGAATGGCGTGAATGAGTGGCACCTCGGAGGGACAGCAAATCCCAGCGACGCGCAATCGTGTTCGCGTCGACGTTTCATCCCCGCCCGCGTTTTCGCGCGCGATTTCCGCCGTCGTCGAGGCTCTCACCGCCGCGATCGAGGCGGCGGGATCGCGCGCGTCCATCTCGCGCCGAGAGGCGCCGCCGCCGCCGCGACTGTCCCGTTGCCCTGAGTCAGCCTCGACGAATCAGCCCAAGCCCTACGATGGTGAGTGCGTGAGGGGGTGGAGGGGACGCGCGCGCGATCAGCAATCAGCATCGCGCTCGACCGGTCGGCGAAGCGCGAATATACGCGCGAGCGCGGTGACGTCCGTGTTGTTTTGTGTTTTTTTTTGCTTGGTGCATCGTGGTCGTTCCCGAGGGAACGTCGCCTCGTCGTCGTCCCCGATCGCGCGCGATCGCGATCGCGTCTCGCACGGGGGAAACGCGCCGATTCGTGTACGCGTCTCGCGTGGTGTGTTTTTGTCGAATCCTCGGAGACGTCGAATGCATGCGCACGTCCGCACGAAAGGTCGGGAAATGTCGTGAACAAAGAGCGACCGCGCGCGATCGAGCCATCGACGAAGGTGGTGACGCGAGCGCGGCGCGTCGAGCGGTGCGCGCGGTGAACGGCGAAGCGGTGATGATGCGAAGACGACGCGCGAACGGTCTTCAAACGCATCATATCGCATGTCAATCAATAATCACCTCTTCTTCCAACTGTCAACTTATTGCAAAAAATACTATGCTAGGGCAATCTGTTCTGTGTGAGCTACTTCCCAGCTCTCTGCAGAGCTATGCGCGCTTCGACTCTAGCCTTGGCGATGGCGGAATTCACCGCCGCCTTTCGAGCGTCTTCTTCGTTCACCGTCGACGGCCGAGCGCTTTGAAACGCTATTCCGTTTCGTTCTGCGAGATATTTTTCCGTGGCGCGCTTTTGCTCCTCCGCGAGCGCGCGATAAAAGTCGCTCGCGTCCAACGGTTCATCGTCGACGGCTGCGCGCGCGCCAGAGGCGAACGCGCACTCCGCCACGACGCCGTCTCTGGCGCAATTCTCCATGAACTCTGGGTTTCGAAAAGAACTGGACGTAAACATAATCTCGCTCGGCGTTTTCCCCGCGCGCCGTGCCGCGAGAAAAATATCATTCACGCGCGCCTGCGTCTCCCGCGTCTCCTCCGTCTCCTCCGTCTCTGACGGAAGCGCGACGAGAAGCCGCGCCGGGGCGTTCGGTTCCAGCGCGCGCCCGCTCATCGACGCCCCCACGCGCGCGTCCTCCTCGTCTTCGCACATCGATTCCAAGAACGCGACGTCGTCGCGGCGGGCGTCCTCCTCGTCGTCCACGAGTGGTTTCCCCACCACCCGCGGCGGTGGCCGCGCGGGACCCACGAACGCGTCGTCGTCTCCCGCGTCGCGGTCGCCCGCCTCTCGCTCGCTCTCGCTCTCGCTCTCGCTCCCGTACGCTCCCAGTGCGTCCATGATCGACGTCCTCCCGTCGTCGTTTCGCGCGCGGGCACGCATTCGTCGTCGCTTCGTTCACATTTTCATTTTGTAGCAAAGTTAAGTTACAACGAATGTCACGCGTTCAACACGCTTACGTAATGTAATCTCTAGGAATATCTAATCAACTAATTTAACCTCTTCTTCTCCAGGCTTTTTTGGGACTCTCCTTAATTCTTGGCGCGTCACTCGCGCTGTTGTTTCCACTTTCCGGTTTGAGCAAAACTTCCTTCTCCAGTCGAGGCGGCTGACCGCGCTCGAGCCAGTCGTAGTCGTCTTCGTCTTCGTCTTTGATGATGGTGACCGTGGGACCGCGAGCGCGTAGCTCACCGCCGAAATGTTCTGGTGCGTAGAATAACGACGTACACAGTGCGATGAACTCAAATACACAAAACACCGGCGTCAGTAAGATGGTGAGCAGGAAGAGAATGTTGTAGTACACAGCGCCGGATACGATGCCTTTCGAAAGATCCGCCACAGAGGCGCTCTTGTAAAATCCGATGGCGTACTTGAACGTCACGCACGCTGTGATGAAACCGACGACGCACGCGACGGCGAAGGTTTCGACTCCGCTCCTTCGCATGCACCACGGTGAAAACGCGGTGATCACCGGTGCGATTGTTGAGAACCCGGCGCTCACGCAAGCGACGGTGAGCGAAGCTCTGTGCGTGTGATCGAGCACAGTCTCATCGCGCATCAATACCAGGGCACTGTGATGATCTCGCGCACGGAGCTTGAAAAGCTTCCAAATGTTGCTCACGATGGGAACGTGAACGCCGGCATCCAACCATGAAAATTTCACTCCGTTGTTTGAGCACCTCAGCGCAAACGCGGTGAGCTCGAAACCGTCGTGGACAGCCATATCCTTGAACCCGACGGCGAGTTCGAGTTCGTTCGGGACGACCAGATATGTGTTTGGGATCGGTGCGACGACTCTAGAGTGTTTGGCGTACATCATTCGCAGCGCACCGTAAGATTCGCCGGCTCGAATGCACTCGGCCATCGCCGGAATCCATTGAAAGACGCTTTGGACGCCGTCTATGAATGAATTCGACGTCCGTGTGATCCCCGGAAGGACGGCGCCCTGTGCGAGTCGTCGAACGTGCGTGTCGCCTCGACCTGAAAGCGCCGCGAGACGAGTTTCCCGGGCGCAATGTGCCAACACCGCATCCACCGCGCGCACGTTTAAGAGCGCGTCTGAACCCATGTGTACGACCCAGTCGCCCCAACTCGCTGAACTCGCTCGCGTGGCGAAATGCAACAGTCCACCGCTGCCTTGAATATCGACATCTGCGGGCACTACGAGCTCACGAACGTAAGCCGACGAGATACCGAGCTCCTTGAGCGTCACCACTTCGATTTCAAACAGCGCTGACGGGAGCGCGCGTTGTACAATGTCGACGGCGACGTCCACCGCGCGTTTGACCGCGAGCGGTCTGGCGTCTCGTGCCACATGGAACCTGAAGTAAATCCTCCCACCGAGCTCCTCTAAAAGCTTACTACGCTCCGGAAACGCCTCGAGCCACACCGGAGGCCACGTCAAGTAGCCGGTGACATGCGCCACTGCGGACGGTATCCCAATAAAACTCGCGACCGAGATGAGCATCCACACCACATTTTCCAACGCGTTGAGCTCCAATATCTCCTCGATGGGATTCACGAACGGACCCAGCGCGGTCGCGATGACAAAGGCAAAAACTAAAATCATGAATGAGGTGTACATGCAAAAGAGACGAAACAACAACGTGAACGTCACCGGCTTGTACGCTCTTCGTTCAGCCTTTCGACGGAGCGAATCTTTGGTCGATTTGCCGAACGCACGTTTACGTCGCCCGGATACCTCACTCGTTCGTCGACTGCTCCCGCCCCCCTTACGCGACCGCGTCGACCCCCCCGATTTCGCCAGCAGCCTCGTCGTAATCTCCGCCTCTTCTCGTCCTCCGCCGCGCCCGTACCTCCCTTCGACGTCTTCCAGCGCATCGCTGTACACGTCGTCGTCTTCAGAGTCGCTCGCATCGCCCGCACGTCCGTTCATCTCGTCGTCCTCGATGTCCGTCACGTACGCGTCTCGCTCCGAGCTCGTCGACGGCGCGTCGTCGTCGTCGTCGTCGTCGTCGTCGTCCATCCGCGCGTACCCGTTCTCCGCCAACGTTCGCGTGAGATCATCCGGATCGTCTCCTACCGCGCGCTCACCGTCGTTCTCTCGTCCCGGAATCACCGCGCGCCAGCTCGGATCCTTGTCGCGAAACATCTTTCACCGGGAACGAATGAAATGAATTCTTCCCTCGTCTTCGTCCGCGCTCGCGACGCGCGATTCGCACTCGCGCCGACGACGCCTCGATCACGACGCCGTCTACGTCCCCGCGTCCGCGCCCGCCGTCCGTCGCGCGCGCGTCGCCCGCTCGCGCGCGTCGCTCCGACGACGACGCGGACCGCAACACCCTCCGCGTGTCCGATTTTTAGTCGTTTTCCATAAAACGCGTCCAATCTCAGTGTGAAGCTATTTCTAACGGTATGTGGAGACACACGTGTGCGCGTTCACGTGCGCGCCTCGCCCAATCGTGCGCTCGGCCGGTCCCTCGTCGTCGGCGCGTTCCCTCGTCGCCCTCGCGGGAGAGCGCGGCGTCGTCCGTGGTCGTCCTCGTCGGTCTCGTCGTCGTTCCGGCGAGCGCGCGGTGCTCGTCGTCGTCGTCGGTCGTGGGACGACCGTCGCGCGGTTCGAGGCGCGCGGGGCGAGACTTTCGGGCGAGGCGTGAGACGACGCGCGCGGGCGTCAAGGACGCGCGCGGTGGACAGAGACGCGAAGTTGACGCGCGAGACGGTTGTTCGCGGTCGGTGGACGACGCGCGATGCGTGGCGCGAAAAACCAGCGCGCGCACAAGGCGCATCAGGAGGAGAAGCGCGCCGCGCGCACGCGCGAGTGGAAGCTCGGCGCGCGCGCGCGCGCGGATGAATTGGAAGACGACGATAAATCGAACAAAAGTTCGCTCAGCGTCGAGTGGAAAGATGACCCGGCGATGGACGCGAATGAATTTTATCAAAACAGAGCGGATGACTTCGACGACGGCGTCTACGCGGAGCACGAGAAGCCGGTTTTCATCTCGGGGCGATTGCGGGTGATGCACGCGGATAACAAGTTGCGAAATCAGAAAATACGCTCTTCACGACTGGTGATTGGTCATTCGTCTTCCGACGATGCCTCGTCGTGCGGTTCATCTAGCAAATCTATGCACTACGATCAACAGACATCTAAGTGGAGAGTGAATGAGCCGCGGGATTTGACTGCCAGCGGTTGGGGTGAGATTGACGCGGACGACGACGGAGCGATAGGCAGCAGATTCTTTGGAAAACCGTTGATTAAGAAACTACCGTCCGCGTCTTCAAGCAGCTCTTCGTCGTCGAGTAGCTCTTCGTCGTCGAGTAGCTCTTCGTCGTCGAGCAGCTCTTCGTCGTCGAGTGGAAGGATGCCCATGAGATTGAAACCGTCAATACTGACGAGACAAGATCACATAAGGCACGTCGACGAGAGTGATATCGAATATTATACGCCAACTGACTCGGATGAGGTCCTGGGTGGTTTCGGTTTCAAAGTTGACGGGGATAGTGACGACGCCGACGACGCGACTGGGACCAGCGGGAGCGACGACTCTGAGGATGATTCAAGTGACGATGAGGTGGATGAAAACGGGAACATCATACCGAAAGAGAAGAAGAAGAAGAAGAAGAAGAAGAAGAAGAAGACATTGAAGACGAAAGATGGTAGAAGTCTCACGCCTCCTATGAGCCCGAAGAGTAAGACGAGGTATAGGTGCATCAAAGGTGAGCTCCTCGCCGCTAGGGCAAAAACGGAGGCAATCCGAGCGAAACATGCTGGCGTGAAGTACGTCTTTGAGAGCCAAGACGCAGATGGTCAAACTGTCTTAAACGACGAGCTCAGTTCTGTCGTAGCAAGTTATCAGAGAAATAGCGGCGAGATTGACGCAAACTTGCGCGTAAATACCGATCTTTTTGCGAAAACGAATGGACTGTCGGTGCTGCCCGTGTGTACGTGCAACGAAGCCCCGATGACTCGCATTGGATCCAATGAGAAAGGTTCATTGGCTGCCTATTGTCAAATTCACATGCCTTTTGCGGTGGCTAAAATGGGCAAGTATGGAACGTCGCACAGCGAGCGCGCAGTCGAGGAAGCGACGCGTCGTCTTCGGGTTGTTTATTTAGAAGAGAAGGCGCAAGAAAAGAAACGCAAAGAGAAGCTCCTCAAAGCTGAGGCAAAACGCAGACAACTCGGTGGTCCCACCTGGGGCGCTGGAAATTCTCAGCAGCGCACTGTTCAGGGTTCCGATTCTGATTCTGACTGGGATTTGATCAAGGTTGCGAAAACTCTTGGTGGCGGCGGCGGACCTCCATTAGTCGTACCCAATCCACACATTGCACGCTCCAGGGAAAGACTTGCGGGACTGCGCCAAGCGCACGACTATCAGCTTTTTGAGACTCACTCGCATTATATGATTGTCACGAACAACGCGAGCAAATCGCTGTACAGAATGGCGAAGATTGAGCGCTTCTCAGATGAATTCCGCATCGACGAAGATCCACATTTGTACTCTCAGTTGCAGATGAAGAACTTGCTAAAAATGTCAGCAATATCTCAACAAGGATGTAAGCGTGTGAGCTCTGGACACGGGATCGTAGGCTTTATTCAGCTGTACAATTTTGAGTCGACGTCAGAAACCGGCATGGATCTCGACGCGATGAACGAATGCAACAGGTACGGTGATATCATCAAAATGACTGAGGAAATATATCGTAAACACGTGTGGGCTATGAAAAGAAAAGAGCTCATGTTTTCGTTTCTCGAACGAACGAAAACCGTGCGCGGGATTCCGAGTTATCTGTACCAACTCGGGCCGTATCAAGGCTACACGCTCTTCAGCGGGGCCGATGTCGTCCGTCCTATAGGTAAATTTGGGAAAAGGATAGGCACTCGAGGCATCCCTTCTTCCATCGATTTGAGCACGTTCGGACGCCCAAAGACCGTTGACGGGGTGACTCAGAGTGACGCTCGGGATGAAGATGAACCGACGGTTCAGAAAGAGGAAAGCAACTGGTTCGCCTCGCTGCTTCGCAACATCGACCAAGCGGTGGAGCAACAAGAAGAACAGGAGAGGAGACAGCTGGCTAAGAAGATGAAGAACCACGTCACTGAAGACGATGAAAAAATCATACGCGAAAGAGAAAGGCTAGCGGCGGAAGAAGAAGCCGCGCGAGCGGCGGCTGAGATGGACTGGACAAAGCTCATTCTCGAAGGTTTCATCGTCCCTGAGATTCCCACCGACAACGCACTTCCTGGGCAGATTACGAAAGTGGCGAATAACAAATTCATTTATCGCACAAAGTACCTAACAGTCTTCAGAGATCTCGAACCATCGGATGATGAAGAGAGCGAGCCCGAAATGGCGCTCTTGGACGCGCCGGAGCGGGACTCGAGTTCTTCAGAGACCGAAGAAGAGTTGGTGGAGGAGAATCCCAAAGGTAAGAAGGGCAAAAAAGGCAAGAAGGGCAAGAAGGGCAAGAAGGGCAAGAAGGGCAAGAAGGGCAAGAAGGGCGAGCTCACCACTGAGACCAAAACCACCGGTCAGAGTGAAAACGAAGCGAGCGCAGTTTCTGGCGCGGAAAAGTCGACGGCGACAGAAATCGACAACAACGCTGCGAACCCGTCGGTGTCTATGCCATCGAAAGTGTCTGACACAGTCGTGAAAGGCGCCGAGGAGACGGCCGGGAAGAAATCCATGCCCCCTTTGACTCGATTGCAAACGTTTAAAGGGCCGATTTCAATGGAAAAGTTGGACGTCGTCGCCGGCACGCCCTCGGCGCTTGCCAAGGGACCGGAACTACCCTCGTCGAAGCCGACGCACACGCAGCGCGAAAACGCCGTGGTCATCAACACGAAGACGTATCCCGAAGAAAACGTGTACGCATCCGATAGCGATCCCGACTACAACTCTGAGCAATCGTTCACGAGTTTAGATTCAGACGAGTCGAGCGATACGGATGACGACAAAGAATTCGTCGAGTACACTTTGATCGAGCGCATTCTCATCTTCTTGGGCTTTTTGGAGGATCACCAAGCCAGACGTGATGATTCCTCCGATAGCGATAGCGATGACTATGGCGATGACGGACGTGGCGGCCTTTTCACTCGCGTGTACGGCGGTGCCACCGCCGCCGTCAAAACGGTGGCGTCGGCGGCGACGTCCGCGGCCAAGGTGGTGACTCGGACGGCGCCGAGAAATCCGAAACCGGAACCCGCGGCGGCGAAGGAGACCGAATCATCGAATAAGAAGGGTAAGACGAAGGGTAAGACGAAGGGTTACAAGAAGAAGAAGAACGCCAAGCCCAAGGAACGTTTGACGGCGGAAGAGCTCAAGGAGAAGGTTGAACGCAGAAAGAAGGCGTTGGAAGCGCAAAAAGAGCGTCGCGCGCGTCGCGCCGCGATACGTGCGGCCAGAGCGAAAGCGCGCGAAAAGGCAGAGAGGCGCATCAATCGGTATAAATTCGACCCCGAGCAAGACATCGTCAAGCTCAGATTTAAAGCTTTCGGCAATCACGCGCGCGTCATCATGTAAAACAAAGCAATGTACACATACGTTTCACGCAATCGTCGTCGTCGTCATAATTTAAAATCGATCAACACTAGTTCATCCCGTCCCTCCGTGACCGTCAATTCGCGCATGATGAAGGCGCCGTACTGTTCGACGAGGAGAGACTTGAATCTCGCGCGATTTCGCGGCGCTCGACGCGGCGGATCCCCGAGTAAGAATCGTCCGCCTCCGCCGCGCGCGAGTTTCGGCACGAGCTCAGCCACGGGCGCCACCGCGCTCTCCTCGTACAAAACATCGCACGCGAGCACCGCGTCGAACCGCTCTTGCCTCTTTTCATCCACTCGATTCCAATCGAAAACCTCCGCCGACGCGCGATCGCCGAACCCGTTCGCCTCGATGGATAATCGCGCGCACGCCACCGCCAACGGCTCTCGATCGTACATCACCACTCTTCTCGCCCCCACCGCGCACGCGACGAGTCCCGCGAGCCCTAACCCACACCCCACGTCGCACACGCTCTTCCCGAGCGCCAGCGCCGGCGCCTTCGCGAGATACCTCGACACGCACGTCGCCGACGGCCACAGCGCCGCCCAATACGGATCCGAATCCAACGTTCCCGCCGCGACGTAATGATCCACCACCTCATCCTCCGATTTCGGTCGCACCAATCGCACCGCGCACCCGTCCGCGATCTCGATCGTCTCCGTCACCAACTCGAACGCCGCGCGCGCGTCCCCGTCGCTCCCCGCGCGCGCGTCCCCGTCGCTCTCCTCGCGCCTCGTCTCCCCACCGCGCGACACCACCGTCGTCCGCCCGTCCCATCTCCACCGTCCACCCCTCTCCCTCGTCCTCGTCGTCGTCTTCATCCTCGTCCTCGTCCTCATCGTCATCCTTTCCCGTCCTTTCGAGACGACGACGAGACGAGGAGACGCACGAGACGGACCGATTCGACCCTCGCGCACCGTCTCGCTCGAGGAGATGGTCGACGAGAGAGGAGATCGCGACGAGAGGAGAGCGACGGGGACGCTCTGCGCGCGCTCTCTCTCCCGTCGCGTCGGTCTCCCGTCGAGTCGAGTCGAGTCACGCATTCATCCTCCCCACGCATCATCCCCACTCATCGACGCGTCTCGGGTCGTTCCCTAACGACCTCTGTCTTCATGGTGCATTTACACCGACCGCACACGATTCACGAGGATTACGCGACGAAACGAGGGTATCATCGATTACCGGTGACGTCCCTGCGAACGGTGTGCGTGATGAGCGCGCTCTCGGTGGCGATGGCGTACGGCGTCGCCCGCGCGAGTCGACCGCGGTCGACGACATCCTCGACCGCGACATCCTCGAGGGCGACCGCATCCTCGACGAGGGCATCGTCGACGACGAAGCGGTTTCCGACGCACGAGGAGGTGTGGCGACCGACGTGGGATCGAGGATCGACGAGGAAACACGTGAACAATCTGTGGAACGATCCAGCCAAGGAGCGAGAGGGGTGAGGAGGAGGAGGAGGGGGGACGACGCGCGCGCGCGCGAATGCTGACGAGGCGACGAGAGGGCGCCGTCGGCGATTTTTGACGCCACGTACTCGATTTTTACGGTACAGTGTACTTTGATCTCGTCCGATGCGATGCGATTTCTATGCAATGAAACACCTACGATGTGAATTGAACGAAAAGGAAGAGTGTGTGGAGGGTCGTTCGTGGACGGACCGTCGCGCGGCGCGGAGGTTTGTTTTTTCGCGCGTTAGGCGCGTCTCGACGCGCGGAGGACGACGTCGGCGACGGGGGCGAGACCGCGCGCGAGATCGCCGGGAGGGAACGCGTCGATGGCGTCGTCGTCTAAAAACGCGAACGCACGCTCGAAATCGTCGGGTGTGCACGCCAAGGGAGCCTGCCAGTGGGCGGGGACGATGCGCTCGAAGTCCCATCGCGCGCGCACGGCGGCGACCCAACGACGGACGGCGGCGGGATCTTGCGCGTAGAGGAGCGTGCGCACGACGGGCGGGACGAGGAGTCGACCGGCGAGGGCTTGGAAATTGTCGTGCCAACCGTCCGTCCAAATCACCGTTCCGGGGGCGCTCGGATCGAGCTCTTCGTGCTCAGGGAAGAAATAATTCACCAAGAGCGACGTCTTTTCCCATCCGACGCGTCTCGCCTCGGGCGTGTCCTCGGGCACGGGATCCGCCGTCGAACGCTGGGAGACGACGAGGAGTTTATCCACCGAGTTCGCCTCGGGCGGGTCGATCGGGATCTGCGCCAGCGCGTCCGTGACGATCAGCGTCTTGGTGCTCTTGTGGAAAAACGCCGTCTCGTAAATCGTCTGCGACGTCGAACCGACGTCGAACGCGCCGACGCGCAACGTCTCGTATTCGATTTCGTCCCTCCACGGAACGTCTCTCGCGTCTACATCGCTCCCCTCCAACACCCCATCCACTCTCCTCCCGAAAACTATCTCGTCCGACAGGTCTCTGATCGGAAACGTAAACTGCCCCGGCGCCGTGTACAGCTTGGCGTTTCGCCACCTCTTCAACGCGTCCTTTGCGAAAATTTTGTGTTCGAGCGCGTACGTCGGCACGACGACGTGCGCCACGCTCGTCGGCGTACCGTCGCCGCACGATTCCACAAACTCAAAAAACTCCTCCGTCGGCGCGAGCGGTGCGTGCACCCACAGCGATCCATCCCTGAGCTTGACGACGACGCACCGAATCGTCGTCTCCAGCGGTCCGAGCTCGATGTTTTGCTCCGCCGCCCACATCGAACCCGGGACGAGTTCGCGCTTCACCGTCGCGCGGTACCCACGGCCATAGAACGGTTTAAATAATATGGGAAACCTCTGCGTGAACGCATCGCGCGCACCGAGCTCGGCACCGGCCGCGAGGGCGCCCGAGCGACGTCCCGTCGCCGCCGCCGCCGCCGTCGCCGCCACCGCCGAGACCAAGACGCGTCTCGTCGACGTCGATTCGGTGCGCGCGTCGTCGTCGTCCTCGTCCTCGGGCGCGACGCCGGAAGACGCGAAGATGCGACGCGCGCGGTCGTCTCGACGATCGCGCCTCCTCCTCGTCGTCGTCGTCGTCGTCATCTGTCGGCGTTCCCCGACACACGGCCGCGTCTCCATCGTCATCGTTCCTCTGCCCCTGGACGCGGACGTCGACGACGACGGTGGACCGACGCGCGCGCGCGTCATCGTCACCGTGGTGTCTTCCCCGGTCGCGTCTCCCCGTCGCGTCCACTCGCCCGTCTCCCCGCGAAGAGTCGCGATGTGACGAGTCGCGTCACATCGTCGCCACGTCGCGACATGTCGGACGCGCGCGGTCGACGCGTGCGCGCGCGCGGTCGCGTGTTCGGCAGGCGACGAGTGAGTAAACGTTTGGCGTTTTACGACGTGCGGTGCGACCGCGTGCGCGCGCTCGAGGACGAGCTCGAGGACGAGGGCGCGCGAGCGGCGCCGGCGGTTCGAGAGGCGACGACGTCGAGCGCGGACGGGCGCGATGTCGAGGAGGCGATCGAACGCGGCGTCGTCGACGACGTCGAGATCGTGCTCAAGGTGGGGGTGGGATCGTTCGAGACGCCGGCGTGCGTCGCGACGGCGCAAAAGACGGCGCTCAAACTGGGCAACGTGGTGGAGGTGGCGGGGACGCTGACGAGACGACCGCCGGGAAGTCACGGGGAGTTTAGTTTGACGTGCGAACGAGTCGAGGTCGTCGAGTCGTGGGCGGAGGCGAATCCGGGGCGCGCGTTCGCTCGGGAGGCGGTGGACGGAGCGCGTGGGAACGAGTCGGCGGACGCGACGTCGCGGGCGAGCGGGAAGGACGTCGGCCCGTGTAAATTTTTCATCAACAATGGGTACTGCGCGAAAGGGGACGCGTGTAAGTACGCGCACGATCGCGCGATGCAGAGGAATTGGATCGCGGAGAGAAAGGCGAACAGGAGGCAGCTCGCGGTGGAATCGGGAGATCCGCACGGAGATTCCGTGGCGAGTAAACACAGACGCGCGGGAAAATTTACGAGTTGGTTGGTGGACAAGTTCGGCGTCGACGTGTTGAACTCGGGAACGGGCGTCCTGGACGTGGCGGGCGGGAGAGGTGACGTGTCGTTCGAATTGTACACCAAGATGGGGATCAAAAGCACGCTGGTGGAGCCGAGAGCGAGGAAATTGAATAAGCATCAGCACAAGTGGCTAAAGGCCGAGGCGAAGCGATTGAAAACGGACGCGCTGGATACTGATTCGTGGCTTTGCGAACAAATCAAGACGGAATTTTCTAGCGAGAATTGGCACCTGTTCAAAGATTGTTCCATCATCGTCGGCATGCACCCGGACCAAGCCACTGAACCCATCATCGATTTCGCCATCCAGTTTAAGAAACCATTCGCCGTGGTTCCGTGTTGCGTTTTCCCAGATCTCTTCAAGCATAGACGCGATCGTCAGGGTAAACCAGTTACCCAAAGGGCATCTCTCGTTGAATACATAGCCGATAAAACGGGAGGTGAGGTCGAGTATCTCGACATAGAAGGGGCGAATCAAGTTGTGTTTGGTACGCCGAAGGAGTCTTGAGGACGCAATGAATCATTGTATTACAAATCAGTATTGTACAGTTTTTGATGCTTGTTGTTGATGCAGTTAGTACATCTCCCGCCCAGCCTACGGTTGGGATGGCGCGGTGGCCGTTCACTTGGACGCTTTCGTCGTCTTCGGTCCGACGGTCTTGAGCGCGACGGCGGCGACGTTGGCTGCGGTGCGCGTGACGTCCTTGATGCTTCCGACGATGCGGGACACCGTCGCGGTGGGCACGACGGAAACGCGTTTGAGACTCGCGCGACCACGGTCTTTCGCGGGCGTCGCTTGGCCGTAGTTTTCTTGAAGAAACTCGATGGAGTGATTTTCGGTGAAGGCTTTCACGCGAGCTCTCGAGCGAACGACGGCGAGCGCAATTTTTGAACCGAGCTGCGTCCCGCCGCAAAAAGCGACGAGGTTAGCCGTGAACGACGGTTTGTTTTCACCCGTGAACTGATCTTTCAGCACTTGATCGAGGATGGGACGGCTCGTGAGTTTGTCCAAGTCGGGGCGCTCCATGCGAAGCGCGCCAGCGGCGCCGAGCGCAGTGCCCTTGACGTAGTTCTGCAACACTTCGTTTTCTGCAGAGTCTTTCGAGGTGCAGTAGACTTGAATGTCGAAAACGCGTCCAGCTGCGTCACCATAATTCTTGGCGATCGTTTGATGAAGAGACTCCAAGTCAGGCCAGAGGATTTCGCAAAAGTCGCACTGCGGCGTCATGAACACGAAGGTGAACTTTTCAGTCACGCTCGAGGCGTCGCCCGTTCGTTCGAGATACGCGTTCACGGTGCGCGAGCCGGGAGTGCCCGTCAACAGAACGTCACTAGATATTCTAGCGATTCGGTACGCTGAAAGAGCGCCGAACGCCCAAATCATGTAGAGACTCCACAGCTTACGATCCTCGCGAATCATGTTGTACCAGAGGGCAAACGCCACGGTGGACGTGGCGTTGATGATGAGATCGACCCACCAAATAGGGGTGTTCATTTTGGTCAACATCCAGTGACAGAAGAAATAGCAGTGACACCCAAAGAACATCCACAGAGGGAGTTCTCGCATGGCTTGGGTGACGAGTGCGTGGTTTTGTGAGAACGAAATGACAAACGCGACGGAGAGCAATTCGATCAGTGGGAAGGCGATTTGCGTGAGGTCCACGACTTCGTTCAATATACTATTCGCGAGAAGCTTCTTGTAATGACGTTTCGTGGCGTTATCACCGGCTTCTCGCAACTTCTTTTCTCGCCAAGTGTACTGCTTGTTCAAAAGTATAGCTTGAACGCTGAGATTCTCCCACTTCTCACTCGACGCCTTCATCTCTAGGCCGAGCGATTTGTACAAGAGATCCTTCAGCGTGTACGATTCTCTGCTGTAGTTCTGCGCGAACTCGCGATTCTTAGCGTCTCTGGCGGCCAAATCGTTCAAACGTGCTTGAGCATTCATTCGAGAGAACTCGTTCACCTTGGCTTTCGCCAACGAAAGCATCGGGACGATGCCCGTCCCGGCGCCGATGGCGACGATTTGCGTCTTGTCCTCGATGTCGTTAAACCCTGTACCGTACGGTCCATTGATGCGAATTTTGGACACAAAACCAGCACGAGCGTCGTGCCAGAGCTTGTGAGTCCAGGAGTTTGCGCCGTCGACTCTGCTCGTGGACATGACTTCGATGTAAAAATCAATAGTATCCTCGTGCGGCGAAGACGCAATCGAGTACGGATGCCACGTGTAATCGATGTTGCGATCGTTGATAAAGACATATTGACCTGGACGGAAAATGAACGTCCTTGGACGCAAAACTCGCATGTGCACGACCTTACGTGACTCTGGCTCATCGTCTCCGAGCGCGACGCACTCCACGACGTCGCAATCTCGTGTATTGAACGCCGCTTGCAATCGGTCCGTCAAGTACCATACGAGCGATGCGGAGAACCACTTGAAGTTTTGCGAGCGCACCTGTCCGCGTCGGGCCTTGTCATCCAGCGTGTGCGCAATTGCGAGCGCAAACATAATGAATACGAAGTGGTGAACGTAGTAAAAGATCTCGTACTTGATTCGATTTCTCGCGTACGACGTCGCGGCGACGAGCAGCAAGCACCCCATAATCGCCAACCCCGTGGCCATAATTTCGCTCGTCATCTTGTGACAAAACGTGTGCTTCCCACCCGGCGTCGGCTCTTTCCCCGATTTCTGTTGTGCGCAAGCTTGACCGAAGAACACGAAGAACAAAATGGTCGACGCGAACACGAACGAAACCATGACGTACCCGAGGTGAATGTGCATCGCCACGACTTTATGCAGCGGGAGAAACTTCTTCCCGAAATACGTCATCGACAGCGCCGCCACGCTCTGTCTCGCCATCGTCAGCGGCAAAAGCGCCATTTGAAACAGAATGGCGTGCATGGCTCCGAACTCAAACGGCGGCGTCAGGCGTTTCCACCAATACAAATTCGCCGCGCGCGGCACCCTGGCCTGCGCGCGATACTTGATGAGAAAGAAGTGCGCCCACACCACCATCGTCCCGAGCGCGTGCGCCACTCCCAAGAACAGTATCTTCCGCCGTTCATACAGCGTCATCGTCATCCCGATCGTCGACGCCGACCGGGGCGCGTACGATTCATACACGCGCGTATCGCTCAGCGTGCGCACCAGTCGCAGTTTCGAATGGATCGTCTCGCGCAGGTAGATCGCGCGGTGCCGCGTCGCTCGCGTCGCCGTCATCGCGCCCTCGGGCGCCGCGCCGTCGTCCGGCATGTGTCGCAATCGCGTTCGCGCGCGCCGTCGCCGAGTCCCGTGACCGTTAACTTAACTCAACTATTACGGTCGCGGTCGGTCGGATCGGATACGTTACTCGTATACGCATACAGTATACGGGATTTCATGAAGCAAGTCGATCTCCCGCCCAGCCTTACTAGAACTAGTTCATCATCGCCATACGGTGGTAACCACACCGAGCGCCATCGTCTTACCAGCCATGCGAAGCGTGATGCGACTCAACGTCGGAGAAACTTCGACCGGCTCGACGCAAATATTACGAGACGTGCGCACGCGCAAAATCGCGCTCTGTTCACGCGTTATGCACCTCGGCTTCGACTTTAGCACCTCTCCGGTCGCTGTGTCGACTTGCGCGATGAGCTCATCTATCGTCGCATCGCACGTGAGCATGTGAGAGTGCAACACTACCTTTGAACCTTTGAGCAAAGGAATGCGGAGAACGTCGGTTGTGAGCACGCGAATTTCAATCTCGTTCGCGGGCGTCATCGGGTACGATGCGTGACACAACACGCTCCCCACTTGCAAGTGTTGTGGGTCGATGTCGCTCAGACCAACGTCCACCGACGTCCCAATCGGGGCGAAATCGACCCTCATACCGTCCACCTCGAGACATTTAACCGTGGCAGTCACGTTCGCCGGCATCAAAAGTAACTTTTGCCCCTTCGCCATGCTCCCCGACTCAATCTTACCTCCGCACGCCGCGCTACCGAGTGAACGCACTTCGGTGACGATATCCGCGAGCGGCATTCTCAGCGGTTTGGGTTCACCGCGCGACGGAGTTTTCAACGAACGAAACGACTCCACCAGCGTTTGACCGCGATACCACGCGGAAAGCGCGGCGGGCAAAGGTGCGTCTTCCGGCGTAATGTTAGCGCCTTCTATTCCCGACACCGGGATGAAAGTGAGTTGACCATCGTCGAAACCCACGTCATCGATCAGGAAGCTTCGAAGTGCTCCACAGATGTGATCGTACCGTGCTTTGTCGTACTCGACGGAATCCATCTTGTTCACCGCGACAATCAGAGAGTGCAAACCGAGAGATTTCGCGAGTCGCGCGTGCTCGCGCGTTTGACCACCGTGTCCCGCTTTACCTTCAAATCCATTCTCAAAACCACCCACGGCGCCATCGATGACTAAGACGCCAGCATCCGCTTGCGATACGCCGGAAATAGCGCTCGGGACGAAATCCCTGTGCCCCGGCGCGTCCAACACAACCAATTGTCTGCGGCTATCAAGAACGCATCGCTTCACACTAACATCTATGGTGACCCCGCGCTCGCGCTCTTCCGGTCTCGAGTCCATCATCCAAGCCCACGCGGAGGAAGATTTCCCGCTCGCCTTTGCGTCGTGCGCGTTCTTGTGCACCGCTCTGTCGTCGACAGCCTTCAACGCGTACAGTAAACGTCCGCTCAGCGTCGATTTCCCCGCATCGACGTGACCCAATATCACCACGTGCACGTCTCCATCGGCCGAGGCGTACGCCGCGCGTTCCTGGGACGACGGTTCGTACCCAGAGAACGCCGGCGACTCGACGCGCACTCTCGCCTTCGCCGTGAACTCCGCGCGCAACGCCTCTTCCACCGTCGCCGTCGTCGTCGTCGTCGACGACGGCGACGACGAGCGGACGTCAACTGAATCACCTCCTCCTCTCTTCGCTCTCGCCGCTAACGCCGCCGCGTCCGGCGAAGGCGTATCGAACGCAAACGCTCCCGCCGTTCGCTCGCCAGTCGGCACGGCGGGATACCTCGCGTTCTTCTCCGCGTCTCGCCGCGCCTTGACCTCCTTCGCGCCGACGAGTTTCGTCTTTGGGTTCGTTTTCATCACCTCCATCGCCTTGGACGGTCCGCGACCCGCGCTCGCGCCGCCGGCGCCCGTCTTCGTCGTCCCGGACGCATCTCTCGAACCACCGGTGTTCCCTCCTTCGTCGTCGTACTCCTCGTCCTCCTCGTCGTACTCGTCGTCGTCGTCGTACTCGTCGTAGTAATCGTCCTCCTCGTCGTACCACCCGCCCTTGCGCGACATCTCTCGACGTCGTCGCGACGGTCCGTCGCCGACGGATGGCGAGGGGATGGATGTGACGACGAGTCGGACGAGTCGGACGACGAACGACCGGACACGTCGACGCGCCATGTTGTCGACGCCCGCGCGCGCGACGCCGACGATGACGTTGGGTGGGATGGCGTCTCGCGGAGGCGCCGCGACCGCGGGAGCGCGACGCGCGGTGCGCACGATGGCGCGGACCGAGGCGCGTCATCGCGGGTCGGTGCCGCGTCCTTCGAGCGCGATGGTGCGCCTGGGAGGAGGCGCGGCGCGCGTCGGCGGGCGCGCGTCCGTCATCGCGCGCGGGTTTGGGTCCGGGCGATCGTCGAGAGACGCGTACGACGGCGAGTTTGAAGCGCTCGCGAGGGGGGACGAGATGACGGACGCGAAGATGAACTCGGCGCCGGGGGCGAGAGTCGAGAGCGATGATTTGAACTCGGATCTGCGAGACAGAACGTTGCAGGCGATCGAAAAGTCGAATTATCGCGCCACGGTGGGTGACGCGAGCGCGATTTCCGGCGCGAGCGTGTTCGACACGCAAAAGGCGTTGAACGCTCTCGCCGCGGACACGGGGGCGACGTTGGAGGTTTCCAACGTTGGAGATCTCACGTACGTCTTCCCGAAGTCGACGAAAGCGATTTTGAGTTCAAAATCTTTCAAGATGAAGGTGGAGCCGGTGATGAGTGGGGTGAAGAGTTTGGCGTCGTACCTGTTCCGAGTGGCTTTCGGAACGTCCCTCGTGGCGAGCATCATGATCGTGTACACCGCCATCTTCGCGCTTTTATCCGCGCAGCGCTCCGGAGATCGTGACGATCGCGGTCGGTCGTACGGTGGGCCAAGGTTTTATTTCTATCCGTCGGATTTGCTGTGGTACTGGGATCCGTATTACTATCGCAGGCCGCGAAGACGCGACAGAGAGATGAACTTTTTCGAGTCCGTGTTCAGTTTCGTCTTCGGGGATGGTGATCCCAACTTAGATTTCGAAAAGCGTCGATGGGAATTAGTCGGTCGCGCCATTCAAAAGAACAAGGGGGTGATGACGGCGGAACAACTCGCGCCGTACTTAGACACCGCCGGCTACGAAGACGAGTCCTTCGTGTTACCGGCGCTCACACGTTTTGAGGGTACACCCGAGGTGAATTCCGTGTCGGGGACGATCATCTATCGGTTTCCAAACATGGAGTCGACCGCGGGCAGAGTCAGCGCGGCGGGTCGTGGCGACAGCGGCGCGTTGGCGCAAGAGGAACGCTGGGCGTTTTCTCTCGCAGAACCGTCGC
>MDTE01050578.1_pt1 | contig 41457 bp, 40 predicted proteins | sample 811231 | NCBI WGS metagenome assembly MDTE01 (sample SAMN05326651, study PRJNA326480) | marine metagenome | isolation source: seawater | place: Indian Ocean: Red Sea | collected 2010
CGTGCAGGTCGGAACTTACCCGACAAGGGATTTCGCTACCTTAGGACCGTTATAGTTACGGCCGCCGTTCACCGGGGCTTCAGTGCAGAGCTTTGTTTCAACGAATTGAAACGAACCCTTTCCCTTAACCTTCCGGCACTGGGCAGGCGTCAGCCCCTATACATCAGCTTTCGCTTTAGCAGAGACCTATGTTTTTGATAAACAGTCGCCTGAGCCTGTTCACTGCGACCCGTTTTAGCCATATTTAGCAAGTAAATACTACCAAACGGGCACTCTTTATTCCGAAGTTACAGAGTTAAGTTGTCGAATTCCTTAACGAAGGTTCTCTCGTTCACCTTGGGATACTTACCCCCACCCACCTGTGTCGGTTTGCGGTACGGACGCTGAAATGTCTAGCAACGAGGATTTTCTTGACGGCATAGGATCAATAGAATCCTCAAGGGCAAAAGCCCTTAAGTTTTATCATTCCCTCAGCTCATAACGCCTAAACGGATTTCCCTGTCTAGGCATGGCCTTCAGAACATAACGTACCATGTCCAATAGGTACGATCTACCTACCTTTCCGTGTCCCCCCTTTGCCTTAAAACGCCATAACAACGGTGCAGGAATTTTGACCTGCTGTCCATCGCTTTCGCTATACGCTACAGCTTAGGCCCGACTTACCCTACGCTGATCAACGTTGCGTAGGAAACCTTGGGTTTTCGGTGTCTTGGATTCTCACCAAGATTGTCGCTACTCATGCCGGCATTCTCACTTCCCAAAACTCCACTATTACTCACGTACATAGCTTCAATGCTTTGGCAACGCTCCCCTACCCCTTAATCAAATAAATGATTAAAGTCGCGGCTTCGGCAGTGAACTTAGCCCCGTTACATTTTCGGCGCAAAACCAGTCTGCTAGTGAGCTGTTACGCACTCTTCAAAGGATGGCTGCCTCTAAGCCAACCTCCTAGCTGTCTCGCCAATCTAACTTCCTTTCACACTTAGTTCACATTTAGGGGCCTTAGCCTGCGATCTGGGCTGTTTCCCTTTCGACAATGGAGCTTATCCCCCACTGTCTCACTCCTAATAAACATCTCGAGGTATTTGGAGTTTGGTTGAGTTTAGTAAGCTTACACCCCCTAGCTCATCCAGAGCTCTACCCCCCCAAGACTATATATTAAGGCTGTACCTAAATACATTTCGGGGAGAACCAGCTATCTCCGAGTTCGATTGGCATTTCACCTCTACCCACAGCTCATCCCAGCATTTTGTACCATACACGGGTTCGGTCCTCCACTCAGATACTATCTAAGCTTCAACCTGGCCATAGGTAGCTCACTCGGTTTCGGGTCTAATCCATACAACACACCGGGGATAACGAAAAATCAACCATTAAATCAAAATCATATCTCAAATCCGAAAATCCTTGATATTTATTCGAAGCAATGGCATTAATTTCACCCAGTCAACGCCCTATTCAGACTCGCTTTCGCTACGGCTACGGAACTTGTGTCCCTTAACCAAGCTGCATAAATTAACTCGCCGGCTCATTCTTCAATAGGCACGCGGTCACTCATATAGAGCTTCCACGGCTTGTAGGTTAAATGGTTTCAGGTCTATTTCACTCCCCTCTCGGGGTACTTTTCACCTTTCCCTCACGGTACTAGTTCACTATCGGTGTCCAAAAGTATTTAGCCTTGGAGGGTGGTCCCCCCAGATTCCCACAAGATTTCACGTGTCCCGTGGTACTCAACGACACACTAAGAGCCAATGTCTTTTCGCATACAGGACTGTCACCTTCTTTGGTAGTTCATTCCAGATTCTTTTTGCTAAAACAAAGGTTTTTTACTCTTATATCTTCTCTAAGGCAAAGACATGTGCGCGTTACAACACCAAATGGATATAAGTCCTTAGACCACTAAACCCACTTGGTTTAGGCTACTCCCCTTTCGTTCGCCACTACTCAGGGAATCTCGTTTGATTTCATTTCCTCAGGGTACTTAGATGTTTCAGTTCGCCTGGTTACCTCTTAAAAAGTTATCCGGTATAACCCGGATAGGGTTGCCCCATTGGGGAATCCACGGTTAAGCTTGCTAGACAGCATACCGAGGCTTTTCGCAGTCTTGCCACGCCCTTCATCGGCTTTTGGACCCAAGGCATCCACCATAAACCCTTAATAACTTGACCCACATTGTGGATCGGTTACTAATTAAAAGTCATAACATACAACGACTCGTATGATATAACTGTATCTCATGCTTAATTGCAAAAAACATGAGACAAAAATTCAAATTCGCATAGGTAATACGAATTTGAAAATTACGCAGGATTAAATTGTTAAAGTACAAATCGGAAAATTCCGACTATTGGCTCGAATTACGCAAACAGAAAAGACCCATGAAAAGAAACTCTTTACAAAGCGTAATAAAAAGGCCAGACAAGAATTATATGAATGATTACATCGTAGAGTCAAGGTTTATTGAGCAAAAGGTTTAATCAATAAACCAAAAATCATCAAAAAGTTGTTCTATGAACATAAACCTGCAAATCATAATGAACAGTTTATTGTGAGTTTTCATTATATCCAAAAATTAAATCAACAATATCTTTTGCAAAATCTTCAGTACAAGACGCAATGAACCATGGTATGCTCTCAGAAGACTTGTTAGGATCAAAAACATATTCCTCCAAGTTGCCGGACTTAGAGACTGAATATACTTTCAAACCTGAAGCCCACACAAACCCCAACCCAGGATCAATCTCAGTCCTAGGTTCATCAAACATTACATATGCATTGGTCATGCCTCTAGAAAGCCACGGATAACTACAAGCTCCTCCATCAGGCCAAAAACGCATTTTGGGAAATTGACTTTCCATGATTTTTGTAAAATTATTTAATTTGTTTCCTAGCAATCTTAAATACTTAGGACTCATAATATAGCACGCAATTATTGAGTCATTAGAAACTTTAGTATCTTTAGACGATTGCAGATTAATAATTTCACCGGTAGAATATATTTCTAATTTTACTCCATTTGAGTCTGCAAAATATATCTCTTTCCTAATAAAATCAGCCGCACAAGCCCAAACAGGAACTAATGATTTTGGATCCCACACAGTTAAAACAGTCCACCATTCAGCAGGTAATCCTCGCATATAATGACCAGACCCATCAAAAGGATCACAAGTAATAAAATAATTTATCTCAGATGAATCACCAATATTAAGTTGAGTGTGCTCAGAAAACAACCTCAGTGAGCAGTTTGATGCGCGTAATTTTTCTATCAATAAATTTTCACAAAATTCATCCAAACCGATTTGAACATCTTCAGTTTCTAATCTGCCCGGAACTAAGCCAATAGAATTCTTACCAAAACCATCAACGTAAAATTGAGGAATTAATTCCATTAACTCTCTAAAAAATTGATCAATTTGACTCGTTACATTTAAAAAATTAGACATTCAAATACTTTTACGAATAATTAAATACTACAAAAATTAACAATACCTAATGTTGCATATAAACAAATTTATAATATTTTGACAACAAAAAGCAACAAAATCATACTGGATATCTGGAGGACAAATTATTTTCTCTAAAAATTTTTATTGTTTAAAAATATGTTAAAATAAATATTTAAAATATTCCCAAAAACAAAAAACTAATCAATCAAAAATGTATCTAATTTCTCTATCAGTTATATTCACCACATTATTACTTACCGCAAATATTTCAGCTGTAAAAATTATTGCTATAGGCACAGAAGGAATTGATGCTGGTATCATTGCATACCCCTTAACATTCTTAATATCTGATGTCTTATCCGAAATATATGGTAGAAAAATTACAACAAAAATAATTTGGCTTGGATTTATATCTAATTTACTAATGATAAGTATTTTATTTTTAGTTGGCATAATTCCAGAAGCATCTTACTGGAATGACCAAGAATCATATAACAAAATACTGGGCTCCGTTCCGAGAATCATTTTTGCTTCCATGATTGCATATTTAATAAGCCAACATCACGATGTTTTTGCTTTCGAAATGTGGAAAAATATTACAAAACAAAGATTCTTGTGGATAAGAAATAATGCTTCTACAATAGTTTCTCAAGGAATTGACACTACCATATTTGTGCTACTAGCGTTTATAGGTACATATTCAACAAATGAAATCTGGAATATGATTTGGATAACTTATTTAATTAAAGTAGCTATAGCTATTATTGACACTCCACTTGTTTATATTCTTGTAAACTTCATTAAATCAAAAAATAATTCCTAATTTCAATCCAAAACCGCTCGAAGATCTTTCATAACTTTCGCAATGTCACGCATATACATTCCTGGGTCTCTAGAATCATTAAAAACCTTCAAATTAAGAAATACGGGACCTTTCATTTGCAAAACTAAAGGTAATTTTGCCACAAATTCTTCAATTTCTTCAAATTGAAAACATTTTTCGTATCCACATGATTTCGCTAATCCGGGGAAATCAATGATTTTTGAACCTGGAATTGGTTGCCCTCCAGTTGTCGAATAAATACCATCATTAAAAACAAAATGGAAAAAATTCTTTGGTTTTTGAGCAGCAATAGTAACTAACGAACCAGCATTCATTAGCAAAGAACCATCTCCATCTAAAACAAAAACTTTTTTATCTGGCCGAGCGATTGAAAGCCCCAATGCTATATCGGAAGCTTTACCCATTGCACCAAAAACCGGAAGATCTAAATCTTTGTTTTTTGACAATTTTTCGAAATATCTATTTGGAGTCATAATACTTACCACAATTGCATCTGCACGAACTTCGTTAATAGCTTCAACTGCGTCATATGAATTAATCATTTATCACCAAACAAATCTTTTTTATATTGCATTCCTTCTGGCAATTCGGATACAACTCCAAATAAAACCATGACCCGTTCAACTATAAAGTCCACAACATCATTTACAGATTTTTGAAAAAGATAAAAAGCAGGATTAGGAGGAAGAATTGTAGCCCCCATAAATGCCGAATCAGATAAGTTCCTTAGATGAACCGCATGCAATGGAGTTTCTCTGGGAACTACCACAACAGTCCTTTTTTCTTTAAAACTGACATCAGCTGCCCTTCGCAAAAGATTATCAGATAAACCTTGTGCTAAAGCGCCAACTGTTGACATGCTAGCTGGTATAATAACCATACCTCTAGTTGGAAAAGTCCCACTAGCAATCGGAGCTGTTAGCTCTCCTATTTGATGAAATTTAAAATTTTGACTAGAAGACCATTTCTCTAATTCTTCACCAAACGATGTTTCCATCTCTTTTTCCCAAACAATTCTAGAAGCGGAAGATGCCGTCAGAATAACTGGAACATCCAATTCCAAAAAGCGATCTATAGTGGATTTAGCCAAAACGACACCACTTGCACCGGTAATTCCTACAACAACAGGTTTTTTATTATCCAATTGTTCCTCCATAATCGATAGTTTAATAATAGATATTTTACTCGATGAAATATTTAAGTAACAGTCAAAATTGTAAAAATAAAAAATACAAAAGAAAAATATCCATTTGTAAACATAAAAACTTTTGGAATTTTTGATAAATCTAATGGAGTCACAAAATAATATCTTAATAAAATACCCAAGCTAGATATAAAACATCCCAAAAAATAAACATACGATAATTCAAGTACAAATCCTAAGCTAATAAATGACAAAATTGCTATTAAATCGAAAAATTTAGCAATTGTAAAAGAACGAGCCAAACCAAATTTTTGAGCAAAAGAATACAAACCATGTTTAATGTAAAATTCTCTATCTTGAGTATGATAAATTATGTCGAAAGCTGTTGCCCAAAAAACTACTCCTGTAGACAAAATCACAGTAGCATAAGAAAAAGTCCCTGCGGCACCAATCCATCCTCCAGCAGGCGCTAAAGCTAAAGCTCCACCTAAGATTAAACTCGACAGCCATGTGAATCTTTTACTAAAAGGATATATCGCCAAATAAAAACCCGCAATTGGCGACAAAATAAATGACAAAAAATTTAATTTCCATGAAGCAAAAAATAAACATGCCAAACCAATTAATCCAACAACTACCAACTCACTAGGATGAATTAATCCAGCTGGCAAATGTCTAGAAGATGTTCTAGGATTTAAAGAATCAATTTTTAAATCAATCACTCTGTTTGCGGACATGCCAAAAGTTCGTGCACCAATCATAGCTAAAATTATCAATGTAATTGTTTCAAATTGTAAAAAAGAGCTACGTGAAAGAATTGCTCCGACAAAAGCAAAAGGCAAAGAAAATATAGTCTCTTCAAACCTGATAGATTTTAAATAATCGATAAATTTATTAAACACTTTAATTAGAAATATTGTATTTAGACCACTTACTATCAACTAAATCTTTAATTGATTTTGACATCAATATATCAGAAGGCCAAGGCCTTGATCTACCATCAATTTTACTTTTAGCAGTAGCATCAATTCCTATTTTACTTCCATATCTTGGTGTATTTGAAGCATGGTCCAAATCATCAAGTGGCCCCTGAGATATCAAGATATCTTTTTCGGGATCCAAATTCGATAAAACTCTCCATGCAACCTGAGAATAATCCTTTAAATCTACGTCATGATCAACAACAACAATTGTCTTAGTTAACATTAACAGACCTAAACCCCAAATAGCATTCATCACTTTTTGAGCATGCCCTAGATAAGATTTTTTAATAGATATAATTAATAAATTATGAAAAATTCCTTCCGCTGGCATACTAATATCCACAATTTCAGGCAAAACCATTCTTAATGCTGGCAACATTAATCTGGTACTAGCCAATCCCATAAAATAATCTTCTGTAGGGGGTATTCCTACCATTGTAGAAAGATAAATAGGATCTTTTCGATGAGTAATAGCAGTAACATGAAAAACAGGATACTCATCTTCCTCAGAATAATATCCAGTGTGATCCCCAAAAGGTCCTTCTTTACGTAATTCACCTAAATTTAAATAGCCTTCTAAAACAATTTCTGAATTTGCAGGCACTTCAATATCTATTGTTTTACATTTTACTAACTCTACTGGTTTACCTCTCAAAAATCCCGCAACCATAAATTCATCTATACTAGGAGGTACAGGTAATGACCCTGACCAAGTAGTAACTGGATCAGCACCAATTACGACAGCTGCTTCTAATTTTTCATTCCCAATTTGCCCAGAATCTTGATAATGTTGAGCAGCAACTTTATGAGTTTGCCAGTGCATACCAGTAGTATTTTTATCAAAAATTTGCATTCTATAAGTACCTACATTCCTTATGCCAGTTTTAGGATCTTTAGTAATCACTAAAGGCAAAGTAATAAAACGACCAGCATCATCAGGCCAACATTTCATTGCAGGGAACATATTCAAATCAACAGACTCACCCAAAAAAACAACTTCCTGGCAAGGTGCTTTACGGTTTTTTGGAGAAATAATTTTGGGTTGAGATTTAGCAACCGAAGCAATTTTAGTTAATGCACTAACTTTATCAAATATATTAGTGGGAGGTTTAGAGACCATACCTAAAATTTTATCTACCTTGTCACCCAATTCATCTAAATCATTCACACCTAAAGCCCAACACATTCTTTTTTGGCTTCCAAAAATATTAATAGCTAAAGGCACATCATTATTTTTAACATTAGAGAAAAAAAGTGCTGGGCCTCCTGTTTTCACAACTCGGTCTGTGATTTCGGTAATTTCTAAATCTTGATCAACAAGTTCATCAATAACCACTAAATCATCTTTTAATTTTAGAAATTCAATATATTCACGTAAATCTTTAAACATTTTAACCTGTGTTATCTTAAATCCTTTGAGGAGATATCAACCCTAAAGTCCTTTTCCGGAATTTCTGAAACTAATTTTTCAAATCTTTCATCTATTTAAATATTTGAAAGAGATTTAAAATCACCACTTTCATTAGATCTACCAACAACAAAAAACTTTACACCTAATTCATTGAAATCAGAAATTGTATCTTGCAAATCTTTTTTAGATTGATAATATTTTTCATCCCATATACGTTCCATAGTATCAATACCAACAATAAACTTACAACCAGGAAAAAGCTTGGATTTTTGTAAAAACGTAGTAGACCGAGTAATTATAATTCCACTCAAACCTCTAAATTGTCTTACTCTATCGATCAATTCGTCTCTATTCAAACTGGGTTTATCCACATTCGATATAGAAAGTTCAAAAAAAACATCAAAATGCCCAAAAGCTTTCAAGCCATATTCCAATATACCAATATGACCTCGATGCAAAGGATTAAATGAACCGGGAATCAACACACCTGAAAAATCTATATCATCTGTAGCCAAGCCTGATTGATCAATAAAAACATAATCTTTCTTCGCTTGTATTAATTGATCAATTAACTTTTCCAATTTAGAATATCTAATCAATTTTTCTTTCCTAAACAAATTAATTTTAAAATCGTTTTTTAAATCTAAAACTTCATACATCAAAGAAATTATTACTTTACTAGTAATTTGATCTTCAAGCACCCTATCCCTTGATCCTTTTTCAAAAACTAAAGAATACCCAAATAGTTTTTCATGTGATTTTGCGACCATATAAAATTTATTTTGGCTTCTTTTAAATCTGTTAGTCTCTAGAGAAGCAGTTACTCCAATACCTACTAAATTATTTTTATCAGGATTATTACATAATGCTTCTTCATAAGATTTATTAGCTAGCTTCGAAGCAGTTTCTAAACTTACAGATTTTTGAATTGAGCTACCCAAATATTTATTTAGAGATGTCCCAGAATAAGGTAAAACAACTTCTAAGATTTTATTCGAAGCACCTGGAACACTTAGGAGCCAATCAACTACTTTAATTCCTCCACCTGTTATAGCCAAAGAATAGGAAGCATCTACCGAAGATTCATACAAATTTTTTACTATATTACGAATTTGAAGCTCTTCAGTATTTTTCACAAAATTTCACCTCTAATAGATATATCTAAACATCTATATCTAGTAATATCATCTGAAATTTAACAATAAATTAGAATAAATTCATCTGGTTTTATTAGATAAGTATTAATAATTTCCTTAAAGTAATGTTAACATCCTTAATATATCAATCAATCTTTAGATAAATTTATTATTTTCTCTTATTACAATAAATCACTGAGAAAAAGTGTAGGAAAGACTAATTGAGCTCAAAATGGCAACCTAAACCTGGCGACCAAGTAATCAGGCATCCCAGAAAACAACAAATTAGCCCTGTAAAAATTGATATAGGATCAAACAGAAAAAGTAGTCCTTCAAATATTACTGCTCCGATATTAATTACTAGCACAATTTTAATTATTATGACCATTGGAGCATTTATATTATTGATGCCATTTTCTAATACAACTGGTGAATTTACACCTATACTTGATGCTATATTCACATCCACTTCAGCAACTACAGTAACTGGTTTAACAACTCAAAACTCTACAATTTATTGGTCCTGGATCGGAAAAGCCACTATAGTAATTTTAATCTACATAGGTGGCTTGGGTATTATGACACTAGCAACATTTTTTTTAATTTTGATGCGCCAAAAAGTATCTCTATCACAAAGAATAGTTGTAGCAAATACACTTCAGATCAACGAAATGGGAAGTTTAGTAAACTTGACGTTAAAAATTGTAGGTGTTGTGACAACCATCCAGTTAATTGGTGCAATTATCCTTTATACAAAATTTTCTACAATTCTACCTCCAACAGAATCTATTTTTCTTTCAATTGCACATTCAGTTTCATCATTCAACAATGCAGGATTTGTTTTCTTTAATGATTCTAATAGCCTTGAACATTTTCAACAAGATCACTTTATTTTATCAATCACATCACTCCTAATCTTTCTAGGATCAATTGGCTATTGGGTTTTCATAGACTCATTTCAATTTAAAAGAATTTCTTTAATTTCCTTAAATTCAAAAATTGTTTTGATTGGAAGTCTATTTTTTATTCTACTTGGAGCAACAATTTTCTTTTTTTCAGAATTTAACAATTCAAAAACAATTGGCGATTTGAATATTTATAACAAAATTTCTGTTTCTTTTTTTCAATCAATTAGTGGTAGAACTGCAGGATTTTCCGTAATTGACCACTCTCAAGCAAACACTTCAACAAATTTCTTCTATAGCTTCTTAATGATAATAGGTGGCGGAGCGGCGTCGGTATCCGGAGGAATAAAAATAAACACTTTCGCAATAATTGCAATCTCAATTTATTGCAATATGAAGGGCAAATTTGAAACTTCTATTTTCGCCAGACAAATACCTATAAAACAATTATATCAAGCTCTTTCAATATCTAGCATTTCGATTTTTACTCTAATATTACTAATATTTCTAATGACATTCGACCCTCACCAAATAAATTTCTCACAGTTACTTTTTGACACAACTTCTGCTTTCGGAACTGTAGGTGCAACAACAAATATTGTAGATAAAATTTCAAATTATGGAAAAACTATTTTTATTATATCTATGTTTACCGGAAGAATTTTACCTTTTAGCTTAGCATCAATCACATCTAGAGAAAATTCCACATCCATTTACCACTATGCTGAAGAAAGAATTACCATTGGCTAACTTTGATAATTTCAAAAAACTAATTAAAAAATAAATCATGTATAATTCATGTATTATCCAATTTAAACAGGACTGAAAATGAGAAAACAAGTAATAGTAATAGGTTTAGGGAGATTTGGATCCAAAGTATCCACTTCTCTATATAATTTAGGACATGATGTATTAGCAATTGATAAAAATGTTGACCGTACTCAATTAATTACTGGGCAAGTAACTCATCCAGTCACTGGAGACGCCACTAATGAAAATGTTCTTCGTGAATTGGGCGTACAAGATTATGATGCTGCAGTAATAGCGATTGGTACTGACATAGTTGCAAGTGTAATGACATCTGTACTACTTAAAACTATGGGGATAAAATATATAGTAGCTAGAGCTAGAGATGAGCTCCACACAAATACTTTAACTAGATTAGGTGTTGATAAAGTAGTACAGGCTGAATCTGAAATGGGTATTAGAATTGCTCATAATTTATTTAATCCAAATGTACAAGAATATCTTGAAATCACCCCAAATTTTGGACTAAGCAAAATTAAAGTACCCAAAAGTTTCACTAATAAAACCCTTAACGAAATGGGGTTTTCAGGACCAAGAAATAAATATGGATTAGCTGTTTTAGCTCTGCAAAGAGGTAAAGATATCACTTTAAACCCCGATAGTGATGATAAATTACTAGATGGCGACACCATTATATTGGCTGGCAAAGATGAATTAATCGATGATTTACCAGAATAAATACTTATGATGATTGTTGCTAAATTTTTATTTATTAACTTACCTAAAAATATTTTCGAAATAATTAATAAATTATTCCATCAATTCTTTGACAAAAAGGAAGCAAAATTTCAATCAATTTTAGTAGCTTTATCTGGCAAAACAAATGATATAAAATCAATTTCCATTGCAAAAAATCTTATTGAAAAAAAATCAGGGGTTATAACGTTTGTCCATGTATTGGAAATCGACTTAGACAAACCTATAGATATTGAACTCCCTGAAAAAACAAGCTCCGGAGACAAAATATTATCCAATATACTAAAAAAACATCAGATACAAACATACAATCATAAATCTGTATTACTTCAAGCTCGTAATGCAGGTCCTGCTATAATATCAGAAGCTTCTAATCAATCTACTGAAGTCATAATAATTTCTAAAAAAAATGAACAGAACCGATCAAGTTTAAGCAAAACAATTAAATACGTTTTAGAAAATTCTCAATGTTCTGTATTATTGATCCAAGAGTGAATTTTTGACAAATTATCGCTATACTTAACAGATGATAGAAGAAAAACAACTAAATAGTGATAATAAAAAATTTCGAATAATAATATTGGGATTTAACAATTTAACTACTGCAATAATTCGCAAATTCATAGAAAAAAGTTCTTCGATTTCAATAATATGTAATCTTCAAAAAATAACTGAATCAAACATGAAACACTTCCTCAAAGAAGATAAAATCAAATTCAATCAAAAAAGTGATTCTTTAATAACGGATCTTGAAAATGCTAACATACAAGATACCGATCTATTTTTTTCTGTAACAAAAAATGATCCCGTAAATTTAATGGCTGTCCAGATTGTACAAAATATATTTCATTTGTCTAAAGACAAATCAATATGTGTTCTCAATAACGAAAATCTAGCAACAATTTACTCTTCAATGGAACTTCAATGCATTAATACTTCAAATTTAATTACTGATCAAATATTAAATACATTAGATAGGCAATAATTTGTATACCATAATTTTAGGCGGAGGGAAAATTGGCTATTCGATATCAAAATGGCTCCTATCTTTAAAATATGAAGTGACTATAATTGAAAAATCTGAATACAAATGCAAACAAATAGAGAATGATTTAGGCAATATTGTTATTAATGGTGACGGAACTAATCCAAAACTTTTGGAATCTTCTGGAATATCCAGAGCAACGAATTTTATTTCAACAACAACAAATGACCCCGTAAATTTCGTTGCATGTCAAATTACTAAAGATCACTTCAATTTAAAAAATGTATTTACTACAATTAACAAAAATGAAAATATAGAATTATTCAAATCAGTAGGCATAAATAACTTTTTAACTATAGACAAAATAATTGCTGATCAAATGAAAAATTTATTGTATGCAAATAAAATATCTCCAGCATCCACACTATTTTCCGAAATGGGCAATTTACTATTATCAGTTAATATCACAGCTGAAAATTATATATCAAACAAAAAAATTTCTGAAATTGATCTGCCAAATGAAAGTTTTATTTCACTTATTATCCCAGTATCAGGTATACCTTTTATTCCTACGCCTGAGTCAATAATTGAACCTGGCCATAAAATAATTTTTGTAACTAAGACTAATCAAGAACAAGCCTTGCTTAATTCAATATAGATAGGAGTAATCACCCTGAAAACAAAATATTTAGCTTTTTTAGGCCCAACTGGAACTAATACTGAACAAGCTGCAATCAAATACAATCCAAATTCCAAGCTAGAAATGTGCTCTTCAATTAATGAAATTTTTTCAATGGTAGAAAACAAAAAAACATATGAAGGCATTGTTCCTATTGAAAACAGTATAGACGGCCCAGTTACTGATACATTGGATCTATTAATTCATGAATCAAATCTATCAATTCAGAAAGAAATAATCCTAAATATATCACATTGCTTGATCACCAACAAAAATTCTTCAAATTCACAACATTTTTCAGAAATTTTTTCACACCCTCAAGCTTTAGGGCAATGCAAAAAATATTTACTTAAAAAATATCCAAATTCCAAACTCACAGCATCAATGAGTACCTCTGAAGCAGTAAAATTTGTATCTCATTGTGCCGAAAATATTGCTGCAATCGGAACAGATATATCTGCTGAAATTTATGATGGTCATATTGTAGAAAAAAATATTCAAGACAACATGAACAACTCAACTAGATTTATCGTTTTATCACACGAAAAAACTACTCCATCAGGAAATGACAAAACATCCCTATGTTTTTCTTTTTCACAAGACGCACCTGGTAGCTTATATAAAGTTCTTGGAGAATTCGCAAAAAGAGAAATAAACCTAACAAAAATCGAATCTAGGCCATCAAAAAATACTTTAGGCCAATATGTTTTTCTAATAGATCTTGAAGGCCATCAACACGAAAAATTAATCCAAGAAACAATTACTGCAATCAAAAAACTTGTGTCAGAAATTAAAATTTTTGGATCTTATCCCACGTATATATAGCAAGAAAAATAATTAATCTTGATTTTTTCCAGTTGATGTTTCATTTTCTGATGAACCATTTTTAGATGTAGATAAATTTCTGATATTAGATACTAAAGATTCAGCTTTCGGAATCACTTGTTCTCGTATTACTTCTACAGAAGGTCTAATATTTTCCTCTAATCTATCAGAAAAATTATTCGCTTTATTTTTAAATTCAGTTGCTTTATTACTCATTTTTTCTCTAGTCGAAGAATCTTCAGAAGAAGCAAATAATATACCCACAGCTACACCTACAATTCCACCAACTAGGAAACCAGTAATAAAAGAACTGCCGTTATCCTTACTCATAAAAAAACCTCCTAAAACTATTTCTAAATACTTAAATGCTATAACTTCACAAATTTAGAAATTACAGACACAACTTTTGAAGATAAACCTGATTTACCTATAAATTTATCTGACACTGTAGTTGTAGTTTTTTCCAATGCCGAGATTGTGCGCCTAACTGATCTAAGAATATTAGAAATCTTAAAATAAACCACAAGCATCAATATTAATGCTGTAATCATTAATATAATCAATAACACATCTCTAATTAACTCTACGACATTTTCCATAAAAAACTCTTAAGATCTAATAATCACACATCCTATTGGCTTATCGTATCATATAAAAGTAACAATACACAAAATCCGAAGCTAAAATAGAATAGTTGCAAAAATTAAGGTTTAATCAAAATTCTAATTGAATTTGTAGAATTATCTTTTCTTTGATTAATAATACTGTGTCCATTTTGTTCAGCCCAAATGACTACATCGTAAGTGTTAAGAATATCTGGGATAATAGCTTCAATCAAATTCACACCATTTTCAAGGATCCTTTGATCCAGTTCAGATAAAATAGAGGCACAATTTTTACCTGTTCCATCAACCACAATCCAATTTTCAAAATTCAAATTATCAATACTTTTATTTTGTACATTTTCAAGTACATTTATTTCCCCAGTTTGTCTCAAATTCAATTGACGTTTAAATTCTTTTACTGATTCCCAATACACACCCTTAGAACGATCTTGTTTAGCGCAAACGGCACCTCGAACCCCAACTATATCCGGATTTATTCTAGAGATTTCATCTAGATTTTGTAATTTCAAATGACCAGATAAAGCAGTACTAATACCCATTTTCTTACCCGAAAAAACTAAATCTCTCAACTGAGATTCTTCCATAAAATCAAATAAATTACGTCCATCTTTTGTTATAGTATCAATCAACCAGCCATCACAATTACCATCTACAGCCAAGTCTTGCATCAATCCAGGATCAATACCATCAGAAATTTCACTATCTGCAAATAAAGATCCTATGAGTTTTGTTTCAGACCCTTCTAAAGCTTCTTTTGAAGCTAGTAATATTTCCTTAGCTAATGAATATTCCGTATTCATAAAGCCAACTTTGACAGAAGTAGCGTTAAGTATCCCAGCTGTGTACACAGCCATAGCTACAGTACCTACTTGCTTAGGTACAACTCCTAAAGTTACGCTAGCATGTTGCTCTAATGGAACTAAACCTCTAACTTGTTTAACCAAAACAGGATGCGCAGAACCAACCAATGCTTCTTGCAAATTCTTTACATCAACAATATCAGCCTCTCCCTTTATAGCATGTTTTGCTTCTTGTAAATCCTGAACACTAACCATTAATAACATAAATTCACCTATAAACTATAAATTAATATTCCACCAAAAAAATTATTTATCAATAATAATCTGTAAATCTTCTTTGAGCTTTGATTTTTCTTGATTATTCAAATCTACTAAAGGTAACCTCACACCTCCAGAAGCGAGCCCCATTAATTCTCCCCAATACTTACACATTGAAACTGGCAAAACACCATTAAATTTTTTTACAGTATATTGCCACCACTTATCAGATATTTCTTTAATATTTTTAATATGTAAATTATAAAATTTTTCATCCAAATCACCAACAACTGCACGATTTATAAATTCCACATAATTAGAATTTCCAGGACGATCAAACCTCCAATCAGAGGTATTAGCAAACATTACTTGCTGATTAAAGCCTAATTCTTTACCTTTGAAAAATATCCATTCATCCGGAGTACTAATCACATGATCTTTACCTAAAATTTGATGTGCATTTATAGACAAACTTTGATTAAAACTTGCTTCTTTAACACCAACCACATTGGGCAACTTGCAAAGTTCTTTAAGCTTTTCAACTCCCAAAACAACTCCAAATTGTGGTGAATTATAAAACATAATTGCCATTGAAGTAGTTTTTGCAATTTCTGTAACAAACTCCACAACTTGATCTTCTGTTTTTGTAACAAAATACGGAGCCGCAATCATGATAATATCAAATCCACAATGCTCTGCATAATCAGTGAATTTTTGTACTTCACTTAAACTAGTATGTGAAACATGAGCCCCTATAAACATTCCTTTTGCAGCATCACTAACTAGATCAAAAACCCTCAAGCGTTCCTCAAAAGAAAGACTCCAAAATTCCCCCATACCCCATGCGCAACCAACACCTTTAGTGCCTAATTTTCTAATATGATTTATATTCTTAATCAGACCTTCTTGATTTAAAGATAAATCTTTATTGAAAGGGGTGACTAAAGTAGACCATTGGCCTTTCAAATTTTCTTTCGCCCAATCTTGAGCTTCAGCTTTAGTATATGACGCCATAAGTTTGTTTTTTATCCCTATAATTTTGCCAAACTATATCATGATATCCGTCAAACAAGAAAAGTGTCAACGATATCTCTATAATAATTACAAAACGCATTTCCGGTTAAAAAGATACCTAACTTAAATATAGAATTATGATTTGACATTTTAGTGACAAATATTCATAAAAATGATTTTGCAAATTCAAATGCTCCTTTACCATAAAATTCATGTTCGCCTTCAAAAATCTCATAAGAAAACGAATTTTTCGCACCAAAACAAGTAAATATTTGTTCAGCTTTTTCAATAGCATATTTTGTTGCATCAATTGGAAAAATAGGATCATTAGTTGCAGATTCTATAAAAAGCCCTCTTGGCGCAATCAATCCTGCTATATCATACATTTCGGCATATTTTAATATTCCAGGAATATAATTGTCTATACAGTGATTAATATTAAATATGCTATCCTTAAAAGTACAAAAATATCCTGAAATAATTGCTAATTTGATTCTTTCGTCCAAAGCAGATGAAAAAAAAGACGTAGTTCCTCCTCCTGATAGACCCATTACAGCAATTCTATCAAAATCAATTTCTTTTCTAGTTTCTAAATAATCAATTGCAGACATAACATCTATTACACGCCATTTAATCATTGTTTCACCTAATAAAAACGCAGTCCCTGAAAGCAAATTACAAGAACTTTGAGATTCATTAGCTGAATCTAAATGATCTGTCGTTCTTCTTCTACCAAAACCAAATTGCTCGATCGCTAGCACTACATAACCTTGATTCACAGCTTGTACTGCATAATTTTTATGAATACCATTAAAATTACCATAAGTTATGCCATTTTGTATCCCAACGACATCATTAACACCTCTTCCATGCCCATGAACGCACATAATCACAGGCATTTTCACATTGCCAGAGAATTTGGGCACCAATAAAAAAGCAAACACTTTCATATTTTCTGCACTATCAAATAGTATTGTTTCTCTGGTATAAGTACCAAAATCTTCAATTTTAATAACCTTTGAATTCAACTCACCTCTATACTTTGGTAAATCTCCAATCAATTCTATTAATTGAGATCTCATTATCTTTTGCCAAGACTCAGCCTGAGGAATAGTTTGAGCAGAAAAAGTTAGACTAGGCTTTAAATTTTGATATTTGGCATTTGTATAATTTAAAACTTCTAAATTAATATCCTCTGAAAACATTTTTTTCCTCTCAGAATAATTCCAACAAAATCAAACTTTCAATCTGTCAATAATTAACTTTACTTCATCTCGTAGTAATCGATGAGGGACATGAGATAAATCATGGTCTGAAGAAAGTAAATCTAGTGCTTCATTTCTAGCTAGATTAATCAATTCATGATCCATCAAATCTGCAATTTTCAAATCAGTTAAACCACTTTGACGCGTTCCAACAAAATCTCCAGGACCTCTAATCCTTAAATCATGTTCAGCTAATTCAAATCCATCATCTACAGTTTCTAAAACCTTCATTCTTTCTAAAGCATCTTCTCCAGAATTCATTGCAATCAATAAACACAAACTTTCAAATTTCCCTCTACCTACACGTCCTCTTAATTGATGTAATTGAGCTAACCCAAACCTCTCTGCACCTTCAATTAACATAACAGAAGCATTTGGAACATCTATTCCTACTTCAATAACGGTTGTAGACACCAAAATATCTATCTCTCCTGAAGAAAATCTTTTCATGATTTTTTCTTTTTCTTTGTAGCTCAATCGCCCGTGAATTAATTCGATTTCATATTTTGAAAAAACAGAATTTGACAATCTATTAAATACTTCGATAGCTGAAGAAGTAAACAATTTATCAGATTCCTCGATTAATGGACATACGACGAAACCTTGTCGTCCTTTTTTGATTTCCAAATCAAGTAATTCATATCCATGATTTCTATTTCCCTCAGGAATCAAAATAGTTTTAATTGCTTGTCTGCCAATTGGCATCTCATTAATTACTGATATATCTAAATCTCCAAATACAGTGAACGCCAAAGATCTAGGTATAGGAGTAGCTGACATCATTAAAAAATGTGGGTTAAATTCATGCTCCACCAATAATTGCCTTTGTTCAACTCCAAATCTATGCTGTTCATCAATAATAGCAAGAGCTAATTTTGGAATTTTAACTTGATCTTGAATCAATGCATGTGTACCCACAACCAAGTCAATTTCACCATTTGATAATAATTTTTGAATTGAAATCTTATGTTGTTGCGAAAGGCCACCAATCAACAACCCTATTTTTAACGATTTACCTAAAAACCTAACTTCTATTTGTTTATAATAATCTTCATCAACAAGTAATTTATTATTGAACAACATTTTCATAATAGTATTAAAATGTTGTTCAGCTAATAATTCTGTTGGTGCCATCAAAGCACACTGAAAACCTTTTTGAACTACACCAAACATTGCAGCTAAAGCTACTACAGTTTTCCCACTACCTACATCCCCTTGTAACAATCTGCTCATTGAAACTCCAGATCCCATGTCATTAAAAATTTCTCTGATCGTATTTCTTTGTGAATTTGTTAAACTAAATGGTAAAATCTTTTCAAAATCTGAAATAAAATTTAATTCTGATTCTATTTTTGGAGAAGATTGAATTAAATCTTTTTTACGTTGTAAAACAGCTAATTGAATATTAAATAATTCTCCAAAAGATAAACGTCTTTTAGATTTTGATATATCAAATACAGAATTAGGATAATGAATTCTTAATATAGAATCATTTAACGAAATTAAATCCAAACGCTCCAATAAAGATTGTTGAATTGGATCTGGCAAATATACTGAAAATTCATTAACAGCACTAGCAATAATTCTCCTTAAAGATTTCTGGTTAACTCCATCTGTTAATGGATAAACTGGTACTAATCTACCTGTGTGAATCAATTCTTCTGGATCTTTGAAGTTCTCATATTCTGGATTCTCAAAAACTAATTTACCGTTAAAATCGCTTGGCTTGCCACTAATAAAAAACTTAGACCCAACTTTCATAATATTTCTAATATAGGACTGATTGAACCAAATAACTTCAATAGTACCTGTGTTATCAAATAAAACAGTTTTAATTATTGGGCGTTTAATATTTTTACCAACAGTAAAAACATCCATAACTTCTACAAAAACAGTTTGAAATTCTCCATATTTCAAATCAGCAATCTTACGTATATCGCTAAAATCATTATACCTATAAGGAAAATACGTGATGAGATCATAAATCGTCTTGATACCTAATTCAGAAAATAACCGAATACTATCAATCTTTGATTTTCGAGGAAAATTAATTTTAGATATTTGATCAATTTTTTGATTTAAAAACTCTTTACGGAGTTTATCGCTTTCAAATAAAAACTCTAAGTGATTATAAAGTGAAAGACTTTTTAAAATTCCCTGAATCCATTTTTCTCTGTTAAATATGTCTAATCTAGAATACGCCTTAATATTTCCTAAAACAGGTTTAAAATAATAAGCATTATTTAATAAAAATTTATCCAATCCACCTACAACATTCAAGTCTCTACATTCGGTAACAATTTCTTTATTTAATATATCAATTAAAGTTCCAATTTTGACAGAAAATAATTTATCTTGATCTAACATCAAATGCCTCAAATCGAAAACAAAAATACCAAAATTTTTGAACCTCAAAATTAAATATTAGAAATAAAACCCACCCCGATAGTACCAGGACCTGAATGAGTTCCTGTGACAGGACCTATCCTACTAATAATTGGCTTAGAATTGATGAGTGAACTCAAATTGTGACTAAATTCTAAAGCTAAATCTGAATCTGTACTATATACAACTGATAAACTATGTAATTTGCCAAATTGATTACAATAATCAGTTAATTTAGCAATCCCTTTTTTGAAAGTTCTTGCCTTACCAAACTCCTTTGATTCTCCATTCTCAACTGTAATCATTGGCTTAATATTCAATAAAGAACCTAACATAGATCTTGCTTTACCGATCCTGCCTCCTTTTTCAAGGTACACTAAAGTATCAAGAAGGCCAACAAAATGAGCTCTGCTAGCAAAATCATTTGTAGCTTTAACAATTGTGTCAAAATCAGCTCCATTTTTTGCTAACCTTGCTGCTTCTATAACACATAATCCACTAGACATACTGACATGGCCTGTATCTATCACTGAAATTTTTGATTTCAATGATTGATCTTCTGAAGCAATAGATGCAGATTTAAAAGTGCCACTTAATTTAGCGGATAAGTGAATAGAAATTATTCCATCATTATCGCTATCAAGTTTCTGATAAATATCCAAAAAATCACCCGGAGAAGGTTGTGAAGTGAATGGATGAATCGGATCTGAAGTTAATCTTTGATAAAAATTCTCCGCATTAATATCTATGCCATCTCGTAAAGATTCTTCTCCAAAATTTACATACAAAGGGACCACATGAATATCCAATTCTTCTGCTAATTCTTTTGGTATATCACAAGCGCTATCGCTAACAATTTTTACCGACATATTACTTCTCCTTTAATGTTTTTTTATTCTACTGAAAATATTATATGATAATTTGGTTGTTCACCTCTATGAACTTCAAAATCAACATCCTCCCAAGTTTGTTCTAAACAATTGACTAATTCTTCTGATTCGTAGTCTGCAAAATCGATACCGTTGTACAAAGTTACTAATTCAATTTCTTGTGTTTCTAAATGTTTAAGTAATTTATCAAAAACAACAAATAGAGATTTATCACTAAATAATAATTGACCATTTAAAAAGCCAATAAACTCACCCTTTTCAACTACTATATCACCAAATCTAGCAGATCGTTGAGAAATAGAAATTTCACCATATTGAATTTCCAGAATTGCACTATCAAGTAATTCAAAACTCTCATCTATATTCAAATCTTTCCGAAAAGAAAGCATTGAAGCAATCCCTTGAGTCATTGAAACTGATTCTATTACCCTAACATCTTTATCAGAAATTTTTGCTACCTGAATAGCAGCAGGAATAACATTTTTATTATTCGGTAAAATAATTATAGAATTTGATTCAGACTGATCAACAACATCACTTATTTCAGAAACACTTGGGTTCATAGTATTTTTACAATTAATAATATTATGAACACCCAGATCCCTGAAAATTCTTTCAAATCCATTTCCTTGTACAACAGATAGAACAGATACCTCCCCAAAATTCAATTCAGTGCTAGTTTTTCTTGAATTTTTATCAAAATTTGAATGCTGTTGATCCATATTTGCAATGTCTATTTCAGATAATTGCCCAAATTTGCCAGCTACAGTTAGTACAGAACCTGGATCTTCAGCATGTATATGAATTTTCATTAAATTTTCATCGCCAATCAATACAGCTGACTTTCCTAACGGTACAATCTGTTTTTTTATATCATCTTCAGATAAATTACTACCACTAATTAATAATTGTGTACAATATCCAAATTCTTCATGTTCAACTTTATCCAAAAATTGTTTAGAAATAGCATTATTATTTATAGTTTTTTTCCCATAATTCTCAATATGCTCAAATTTGATTTGTAAATTTGCAGCACTTTTATACATAGCGTTCAAAATTATCTCTAAACCATAAGCTCCTGAATCAACAACACCTGCTTCTTCTAAAATTGGTAATAAAGTTGGAGTTTTCAAAACTGAAGATCTAGCTAACTCTGAAATGTTGTACAACAAATCAACTAATTCTATTTCTTGATTTTCTTTTATATTACAAAAATCTGAAATATCATTTATCAAGGTTAACATCGTTCCTTCAACAGGATCTACTATCCCTTGATAAGCAAATTTTTTGGCTAATAAAAATGAGGCGCACAAATTATTAGAATCTAAAATTTTTACAGATTTTAAACTTTCAGAAAAACCTCTGAAAAATTGAGAAAGAATGACTCCACTATTTCCTCTAGCTCCATAAAACACCCCTTTATAAAAATCTTGCGCTACTATACCCACTGATTTTGTATCTAAATTAGCGATATTTTTAATTCCATCTTGCATAGTTAAACTCATATTAGTTCCTGTATCACCATCTGGCACAGGAAAAACATTCAACGAATTAACGATATCAATATTCTGAAGTAATAACTCATTAGCAGAAATTAACTGGTTTTTAAATTTCAAACCATCAATCATATTTAAAACCTCTCCAAAAAAAAAATTCATAGATCAACAAAATATAAGTTGTTTAGAAATTCTTTGTATGATATCGTGATAGTATATCAAACAATTTTTTTTAAAAGAAATTATTCTTCCAAAGACTTAGATTTAAGAGGAAAAATATGTCTAAATGTGAATTATGTGACAAAACGCCCCAATCTGGGAACAGAGTTAGCCATTCTAAAAGACATACAAAACATATGTGGAAACTAAACATTAATACATCTACTATAGATGTAAATGGTGTGCCAACAAAAATGAAAGTTTGTTCTCGTTGCCTGAGAACTCATTACAAGTTGGATAGGAAGACTAAATCAGCTTCGATTTAATCTCTATTTTGTAACCATTTGTCTTAATACATACGGCAGAAGTCCACCATGTATGTAATATTGGTTTTCAATTTCAGTATCTATTCTTGTTAAAACTTCAAATTTAGTTAACTTACCTGTTCCAGAAATAGATGAAATTTTAATTTTAGAACCAGGAATAACTCCCTTTTCAACTCCAGGAATATGGAATATTTCAGTACCATCTAATCCCAAGGATATTGCAGATTCACCTTCTTTGAAGACTAATGGTAATATTCCCATGCCAATTAAATTTGACCTATGTATTCTTTCAAAACTTTCTGCAATCACAGCACGAACACCTAACAACATTGGACCTTTAGCTGCCCAATCCCTAGAGCTACCAGTACCATATTCTTTGCCCGCAATAATAATCAAAGGCACTTCTTCAGCTCTATATCTTTCTGAAGCATCAAAAATCCTCATTACTTCATTAGATGGTAAATGTGTTGTCCAATCACCCTCCATTCCAGAAGCTAGCTTATTTCTCAAACGAATATTGGCAAAAGTTCCACGTGCCATAACATCATGATTTCCTCGTCTAGATCCAAATGAGTTAAATTCCTGTTGGGCAACATCATTTCCTAATAAAAATTGACCTGCTGGAGCACTTGGAGGAATCGAACCTGCTGGAGAAATATGATCAGTAGTTACAGAATCTTCCAAATAAACCAAAACCCTAGCATTTGAAATTTCTGATTTCACAGGTAAATCTTTAGAAAAATCATTAAAATACGGCGGTTTTTGAATATATGTAGAACCTTTATCCCATGAAAAATTAAGTGATTCAGAAGTAGTTAATTTTTGCCATTCATCAGGGCCATCTACAACCTTATCATATTGATCTCTAAAAATTTGAGGAGTTAAAAAAGATGAAATTGCATCAGAAATATCATTTTGAGAAGGCCAAATATCTCTCAAAAAAACATCTTGTCCAAGTTGATCCTTACCAATAGGATCTTTCTTCAAATTAATACTAACACTTCCTGCTAAAGCATATGCTACAACTAACATCGGTGAAGCTAAGTAATTTGCCTTTACTTCAGGATGAACTCTACCTTCAAAATTTCTATTACCACTTAGTACTGCAGCTACAGTTAAATCATTTTTCAAAATAGAATCTGAAACTTGCGGAGGTAAAGGTCCAGAGTTACCTATACATGTAGTACATCCATAACCTACTGTATTAAAACCTAGATAATCAAGATCTTTATCTAATCCAGCAGCTTCAAGATATTTTGTCACTACAGTAGACCCAGGAGCTAAGCTTGACTTGACCCATGGTTTTGTTTCTAACCCTTTATTTCTAGCATTTCTAGCAAGGAGTCCAGCACCAATCATTACGGAAGGATTTGAGGTGTTTGTACAACTTGTGATAGCAGCAATAACAACCGAAGAATCCCCTATTTCTGATTGGCTATCTGAAATATGAATCGCATTCTTATTATCAGATAAATTTTCAAAAGATTCTTTAAAGTTATCCGAAACTTTATCCAATGCAATCTTATCTTGTGGTCTTTTAGGGCCAGCTAAAGAAGGAGTTACTCCAGAAATATCAAAAACTAAATTCATTGTATATTCTGGATCATTTTCAGAATCATAGAAAAAATTATTAGCCTTAGAATATAACTCGACTAATTCTAACTCTTTAGGATCTCTTCCGGTGTCTCTAAGATATTTCAAAGTCTGATGGTCTATAGGAAAGAATCCACATGTAGCCCCATATTCAGGAGCCATATTTGCAATAGTAGCACGATCTGCTAATGGTAAATTTCTTAAACCAGGTCCATAAAATTCAACAAATTTTTCAACAACTCCAACAGAGCGTAACATTTCAACTAATGACAAGACTAAATCTGTGGCAGTGGAACCATCTGGTAACTGACCAGTTAATTTCACTCCTACAACTTCAGGTACTAACATATAATATGGCTGTCCTAACATTACAGCTTCGGCTTCTATTCCACCAACACCCCAACCAAGTACCCCTAGTCCATTTACCATAGTGGTATGTGAGTCAGTTCCAACACAAGTATCTAAAAATGCTATCCTCCGATCATCTTGATCGACTTCCGCCAAAATTACATCAGCCAAATATTCCAAATTTACTTGATGAACAATTCCCGTGCCAGGAGGTACAATATTAAAATTATCAAATGCATTTTGAGCCCATTTTAACAATTGATACCTTTCGGTATTTCTATCAAATTCTTTTTTAATATTCAAATTCAATGCATTAGGAACCGAAAAATGATCTACTTGGACTGAATGATCAATAACCATGTCTGACCTTACAATAGGATTAATCATTGAAGAATCTCCACCTAAGTCAGCAACAGCATCTCTCATAGCAGCCAAATCTACAGCAACAGGAACTCCTGTGAAATCTTGTAAAACAACCCTTCCTGGCATATAAGGAAATTCACTTCTAGGCTGTTGATTAGGCCTCCATGAAGACACTAGCTTTACATGATCTAAAGTAGCAGGTCCCACATCAGAATTTCTTAAAACATTCTCAAGTAAAACTCTAATAGAATAAGGAGTTTTATTTATATTAATTAAACCATCATTTTCTAAAGAACTAATAGGGTAATAAAAATATTCACCAGATGAAGTTTTTAAAGTTTTTTTTGAAATATGTCTAGAAGAATTTTTAGTATTATCCACAGAGATAGCTCCCTTAGCTAAGCAAATAAATAATAAAATAATAAACAAATAAAAATGATTTGATATTGAAAAAACTACCCGTAATTTATCCCAAAAATCAATAATATGGATAGAAAGTTTATATTTTTATTTATTCCCTTTCCATACCAAAATACTCATAGTTTAAATCTTTATAACTTTCCCATTGTTCAGGAGTATCATCTTCAGCAAATATTGCAACAACAGGACATACTGGTTCACAAGCTGCACAATCAATACATTCTTCTGGATTAATATAAAACATATTATCGTCATCTTCAGAATAAATACAATCTACTGGACAAACATCCACACAAGCTGCATCTTTAATCCCAACACAAGGCTCAGCTATTATATAGGTCAATTTCCATCTCCTTTAACGATTTATACAATATTTAATAATCACAATCCTAAATTCCTATTAAAAAATATTAAATAACAATTACAGGCAATTATAATAGATTATACTACTATTAATTTATTAAATGAATATTAAAATTTGATAAATTCTTATCACAATATTTTAATCTTTGAAGTTCTAATTAAATACCTCATACTTACATAAGTAAAAAATTACATATCAATAAAATATTTAGCTCAATTTATGCTAATATAATCTTAGCAAATGCTATCAAAGGAGATTATATGGATATACCAACACAAAAAGTCGCCGTCATAACAGGTGCAGGTAGCGGAATCGGGCGAGAAACTGCACTGATTTTCTTGAAAAACAATTACAAAGTCGCTCTAGCTGGACGAAACCAAATAACACTTGATGAAACAATTCATCTATCAAAGCAATATTCCTCAAATGCAATTACTGTTCAAACAGATATTACCGATCAAAAATCCATAACAGAACTATTTGAAAAAGTAAAAAAACACTTTAAAAGATTAGACGTATTATTCAATAATGCAGGTATTGGTGCACCACCAATACCTTTTGAAGAATTACCTTTTGAAAAATGGCAAGATGTAGTCTCAACAAACCTTACTGGAACTTTCCTATGTAGCCAAGAAGCAATCAAAATCATGAAATCACAAAATCCTTCTGGCGGAAGAATAATTAATAATGGCTCCATCTCAGCTCATTCTCCCAGACTATATTCAGCACCTTACACAGCAACAAAACATGCAATCACAGGTTTAACAAAGTCAATTTGTCTTGACGGTAGAAAACACAAAATTGTTTGTAGCCAAATAGACATAGGAAATGCCGGAACCGACATGACAGAAAGAATGAAAAATGGGGTTTTACAAGCAAATGGAAACACAGAGATTGAACCCACATTCAATGTAAAACATGTTGCTAAATCTTTGCTACATATTGCTAATCTACCGCTAGATACAAATGTTCCATTTATTACAATTATGGCAAGTGAAATGCCTTTTATGGGCAGAGGATAAAATTTGACCTATAAAACAACTAAGTCATCTGCAAAATCTATACCAATTCAAATCGCAATCGACGGACCTGCTGCCTCTGGCAAAACAGTTGTGGGGCAAGCACTATCAAAAATTATTGGTTGCCTGTTTGTTGACACAGGAATTATGTACAGAGGAATTACTTACAGTGCTATTGAAAACAAAATCCCTATTAACAACCAATCCACGTTATCTAAATTTGTAGAAAAACTAAAAATTGACTTCTTAACAGACCAAAAAAATCAAGAGTCTCAACTTTTAATTAATGAAATTAACGTCACTAAATTCCTAAAAAGACAAGACGTAGAATATAATGTCTCATTAGTTTCAAATTGTAAAAAAGTCAGAAAAACAATGGTGGCTAAACAAAAACAAATTGCCAAAAACAAATCAATAGTTATGGTGGGCCGAGACATAGGTACAGTTGTTTTACCAGAAGCAAAAATTAAAATATTTTTAACAGCATCCCTTGAAGTTCGTGCTGCAAGAAAATTTCATGAATTAAAAACATCAAAAATATGTACCACTGAAAATGACATACTATTAGATCTAAAAAGAAGAGACACCATAGACTCTACCAGACAAAATTCCCCCCTCATCATAGCTAATGATGCAAAAATTATTGAAACAGATTCTTCTTCAATTTCAAATACTGTCAATAAAATAATTAACATCGCAAAACAAAATATTAATAATTAAAATGAAAATAATTTATTACATATCAAATTTCATCCTAAGGCTCAATTTACGTGTACAATCAACCTGGAAGGTGGAAGGCACCCAAAATATTCCTAAGCATGGTCCTCTAATTATTGTTTGCAACCATCAAAGTAATTTTGATCCTCCACTTGTTGCTGCTAGTATTTCAAAAAGGAGAGCTTGGTTTTTAGCAAAATCAGAACTGTTTAATGGCCCCCAGATAGCAAAAATATTTTTGAGAGCATATGGAGGATTTCCTTTACATAAAGGTAAAAGTGATGTGTCAGCATATAAGTGGGCTTTAAAAAAACTTAAATCAGGTGAAGCGATAGTCATTTTCCCAGAAGGGAAAAGGAATCCAGGTGGATTAGGCAAACCCTTTCTAGGTGCTGCTAGAATTGCTCTAAAATCAAACGCACCAATCCTACCAATAGCAATAACAGGAACAGAAAATTTAATCAGCTGGACAACAGTTTTCAAACCAAGAGGAACACTGAATGTAAAAATTGGAAAATTAATTCAATATGATGAAAATTTAAAAAATCAACAATCAATTCAAGAAAAGTCAGAAAAACTTACAGAATTTATTATGAATCAAATTGCAAACTTATTACCTTTAAAATATAGAGGGATTTATAAATCTGACAAATGAAAAATGAAAGGGAAATATGGATAAAGAAAACTTAATTAGTGAACGCATACTTAAATTATCGAATTTCTATAATTTAAGACATCCTGAAAAATGTTTGGACAACTTAACTGCATTCTATAATTCTGTTGATAATATACTTGAACATATCGCTGAAACTGAACCACTAATAGTATTTAAACTAAATTAATAATTTTGAGTACACAATGAATTTTATCAAACAATTTTTTTTACATCCAATAGAAGTTGGATCATTGATCCCTTCTTCAAAAACACTTTCCAAATCAATAGTTAATTTACCAAATTTAAAAATTAAAAAATGTGTCGTTGAACTTGGTACTGGTAATGGAGTAGTCACTCAAGAAATTATTAAAAATCTTTCTACCAATACATTTTTTTTTGGAGTAGAAATTAATGAAAATTTCGTGAAAGAAACTAAGGAAAATTGTCCTGGAACAAAAATTTATCACGGATCTGCAAAAGATTTAAAAAATTATTTACACGAAAATGATTTTGAATATAGTGATTGCATTATTTCAGAATTACCTTGGGGAGCTTTTAGCAATAATCTTCAAGATGAATTATTAGAAGCAATATACAATTCCCTAGAACAAAAAGGGGATTTTATTACAATTTCTTTTGCTCAAAGCGTTCTTTTCGCACCTAGTAAAAGATTCTACAAATTAATAGAATCAAAATTTGACACCGTCAAAAAAACACCGATAATCTGGAAAAATTTTCCTCCAGCATTTATATATCATTGCATTAAATAATAACTAAAAAGTTATATAAACTGTATCGCTAAAATTATAAAATCTATACTTCAATACTGCTCAAAATATCATAAATACATGAAATCTATCTATAAAAATAATATTAGAAATATAGCTATAATTGCTCACGTTGACCACGGGAAAACAACATTAGTTGATTCAATGTTGAAATTTTCAAATGTATTTGATCCAAGGGATAACCCCGGTCAATTAATTATGGATTCAAATCCTCAAGAACGTGAACGAGGTATTACAATTCTTGCCAAACATACTTCCATTAATTTCAACGACGTAAAAATTAACATTATTGATACGCCAGGACATGTTGATTTTAGTGGTGAAATACAAAGAACAATCAATATGGCAGATGGCTGCTTGCTTGTTGTAGACGCTTTTGATGGCCCTATGCCTCAAACTAGATATGTTCTTGCTGAAGCACTCAAAAATGGATTACATACAGTTGTGGTAATAAATAAAATTGATAGAGACTCTGCCAATATAAGCAATACTATAGAAAGTATTCAAGACCTATTCTTAGACTTAGCTACTGAAGAAAAACAATTAGATTTTCCCATTGTTTATTCATCTGCAGTTCAAGGATATTCAATAAAAAATTTAAATGACCCTAAAGTGGATATGAAACCATTATTCGAGACAATAATTGAAAATATTCCTCCTCCAAACGCCAACCAAAATGCTAATCTTCAAATGTTAACCACAGCCCTTGATTACGATAATCACCTTGGCTCCATAGCTATTGGACGGGTTTTTAATGGAACATTACATAAATCAATGCATGCTACATTAATTGGTCAAAATAACGAAGTAAAAGAATTTCAAATTGACAAATTATTTACTTTTTCAAACTTAAGAAGACAGGAAACAGACCACGTAATAGCCGGAGATATTGCTGCTATCTCTGGAACAAATGACTTTGCTATAGGAGATACTATCTCATCAATAGATAATCCAAAACCATTAAATAGAATTAGTATCGAAAAACCAACTGTAAAAATGACATTCGGTGTAAACACATCTCCATTTGCAGGACAAGATGGCAAACATGCAACTTCCAGAATATTGTGGAATCGATTAGTTGATGAACTGAAAACAAACGTAAGTCTAAAAATTGAAAAAACTTCCCACCCTGATGAATTTTTCGTGTCAGGAAGAGGAGAGTTACATTTATCAGTTTTAATAGAAAATATGCGTAGAGAAAAATTAGAATTTCAAGTTTCAAAGCCTAATGTAATAACTCATACAAAAAATAATATACTTTATGAACCTTATGAACTGTTAACTATAGATACGAAAAATGAATACATCGGGCCATTAACAGAAGAATTATCCAAAAGATTAGCAACATTAGTAGATATTAAAAATGACGATAATAATGATTCAATACGTCATATATACCAGATCCCAACTAGAGGATTAATTGGGTTAAGAAATTTCTTCCTTAGGATTACCCGAGGAAACGGTTTTATGAATACTGAAATAATTGAACCAAAGCCACTTAAGGGTGAATTAAAAACTAGTAGATCTGGTGCAATAATTTCTACTGAAACAGGAACTGCTACAGCATATTCTATAAGGTCAATTCAAGAGCATGGAGAACTATTTATATCTCCACAAACTCTTGTTTATGAAGGTATGATTATTGGCAAACAAAATAAGCCATCCGACCTAAGCGTGAATGTTTGCAAAGAAAAAAAACTGACTAATCAGAGATCTTCAACTTCTGATATTGTGGAACATATTAATATCCATGTAGAATTTAGCTTGGATGAATCTTTATCTTTTATTTCCAATGATGAACTAATAGAAGTAACCCCTAAAGTATTTAGAATTAGAAAAAAAATATTAAAATCAAATCAGAGAGAAAAAGAGTTGAAAAATAAATCTAAAAATTCAAACTTTTGAATCTATTTATAAATTTTTAGCAAAGCTTCTTATTACCTCTAAAAACTATCATCCCGAAAAGAAATCTAACACATTCCCCAATCCACCACTATCTGTCCTATACAATTCTGTAAAACCACAACTTTCACAACTAACTGTATTATATTTTTGGTTCTGCAAATTAAAAAATCTAGAAAGACCTGAACCAGTAGTTCTTAATTCACCAGTTTTAAATTGTCCATTTTTGCATTTGCCACAAGAGAAATTCTTATCAACCATAATTAAACTCCTAAAATCAAACTACCATTTAACTAAAACACCTGCAATACCAGGCTCTTCTCTATCTAATCTATCATATATATCTGGTATCTGATTCCAAGATATTGTATCAGTTATCATAGGCTTTATGTTGATTTTTTTGTTACGCAATAAATCAAAAGTGAAATCCCTAGATTTTTCTTTATCCCACCTTGAACCTGGTAATTCTGGACCATATGAAGTTTTTATTGTTAACTTTTTAGAAAGATAAGGATGACCTACAGGATCAAAATCAGGCTTGTCTGTATGAGTAGCAACTACAATTATTGTCCCTCCTGGTCTTACTAAATCTAAACCCGTCTTAATAGCGCGCCAAGATGATGCTGCTTCTATAACAAGATCAGGTTCTTTACCATTGAAAAAATCTTTGATTTTTTCTGCATATCCTTCAGTTGATGGGCTAATTGCTAAACCAGCTCCCATTTCTCTTGCTATATCTACACGTTTATCATTTAAATCCATAGCTATAGTATTGAATCCAAATGCATTCGAAAATGCTACTGCTGAAAGACCAATTACACCCAAACCTAATATCAATACATTCTCACCAGGACTAGGATTACCATCTCTAATAGCTCCTTGAGCTACATGTAAAACATTCATAAATGCAGCTTCTTCAGAAGAAACCCCTGTAGGTATCTTAAATATATTTTCCACTCTAGAAGAACCATACTCTTGATGAGGTTCTCCCATATAAACTACATCTCCTATATCAAAATCTTGAACCTCTGATCCAACTTCAATAATTTCTCCAACCATACAATATCCATTAGTTAAAGGTTTTCCAGTAAACTTCAATTTTGGATGAGAATATTCTCCGTTATCATCTACTGGTAACCATCTATATACCCTTACCTCTGTCCCGGTACTAACAGCAGTAAATAATGACTTTGCTACAACTCCATCTTTAGGACAAGTAGGAATTGATATATCTTCAAAATATGCATCCTTAGATCCTCTAATAACTAGTCTTTTCATAGATTCGGATTGCCTTAGTAATTTTTAATTTTTTGATTAAAATGCTTGAGCAGTTTCAGTTAAAACCCAAATTAGAATACCCACAAAAAATATTAGAGATATTATCGCTGATAAAAATCCTTTAAATTTATAAAATATATATTTCATCATTTTAATAAAAATTCAGTTCAATAATAATCATTCTTTGAATTGAATAGAATATAAATCTCCATCTTTAATATAAATTTTCAATATAATTACTTGTCCTGCTAAAAATCCCAAATCAAAATTATTTTTCCATTTCACAATATAATCCGTAGAGTCTCCATAGATGTCAAGACAATCATCCATAGAATAACCAATGATAGGATTACCTTCAAAATTTTGTAATTCTATCCTAATTGTACCCACTACAGAAGTAGAAAAATTTATAAACAAATATCTACCAACAAACTTGATTTTCTTTGTAGTAAAAATCCCCCCCATATAAGAAGCATTCATAGAAACAAATCCATCAAGCCTTAATGTACCTCTACGTAAATGACAAATATGATCAGCCTGGTGATAACCATTTTGCCAATATAAGGACAATTCATTTGTATTTGTTTGCAATAAACCCCAAGAAGGAGAAGTTCCCAGATGAATCCAATTATGAATGTCTAATCCAGGGCGAATCCAACCTTCCATAAAACTCCTGTCAAAATTTACACCATCTCTTGAAGATAAAAACACACCATCCTCAATTCCTTCCGTTGGACTATTCAAAAAATCATCTCTGGCGGTATTTAATCTACTTCCAAAACCTAAAAAAATATGTGGCGCTCTATCATATGGTAAAACAAGTAAATTATTAAAATGTTCTTTTGGAACATTTCCAAATTCAACGTGCACTTGATCTGTCCAATTTAAAAAATCAATCGATGTAGATGTCCTGGTTTCTCGAATTCCATCACGAAATTTCCTATGATATTCTACATACCGATTTCTAAAAGAATCCCAAAAAACTATATTTTGTGCGTCATGCGTATGTCCTTTATCCACATTAATTAATTCCTGTTGAATTAATGACCAGTTAATTCCATCTGAAGATTTAAAAGCTTTATTTCCAGTATGGTATCCACCTCCAACAAAATGCCTGCCTATGCCTTTATATTTTGCATCAGGTTCAACATTAGGATTTTTATCTAGAAAAGCGACAAAATTATCTGTAGCATTAGGCCATTTATTTTGATCAGTTACTAAAACAATATTATTGTTTTTATCACCCGTCACTGTACTTTTAAATAAACCTAAATTAGGTTTACCCAATTCACACCATCTTGACTCTCAGCGTAGCAAGTAACAGAACCCCCACTCCAATTATCCGGAATCCATTCCCACATCTCTTTAGATGTCATAGATGAAAGTTGTTGAGGCATTGGTCTACCTCTATAGTACATTTTATATTTTTCTCCATCTTGGAAAATACTTGAATAAGCACTCAAAGAACCATCCCATGGATCATCAAAATTCAAAACAATCTCTTGAGTAACTGGAGAATGTAAATTTCTTGAAACACCTCTGAGTTGATGAATCAAAAAATTGTCTACAAATAATTCTAATCTAGAACCAATATCTACTACATTTTCATCTTTTAATAATTTATCCAAATTCTATTCTCCACAAAGTTATCGTAAAATTAACTCCACATAATTTCGATTTAAATCTTATAAATTCGTTCAGAATTCCTCCAAAACAAAGCATCTTTTTCATTATTTGAATAATTCTTAGTAATCTCTCTATAGGCATTAACAATTGTTCTGAAATCACTCCACAAACTATCTATTGGCCAATTAGTTGAAAATAAAGATCTTTCAATACCAAATAATTCCAAACATGTTTCCACATAAGGTGTGATTGATTCAATTGTCCAATTATTATCTCCCATACCTAAGCCCGAAATCTTACATATTATATTCTCTAAATCAGAAATTTTTGCCATCCCATTGCGCCAATTATTGTAATATTCTTTAGTACGTTTTTCTGGAAATCCAGCATGATCTAAAACAATCAAAATATTTGGAAAATTTAATGCAAGATCAAGTAACCCATCCATATCCTTCCATTGAGCAGAAATACTTGAAACTAACCCATATTCTTCTAATAAAGAAAAACCATTCCTAAATTCACTATTAATAAGATATTCACCATATGAAAAATCTCTAATTCCTTTGAAATTTTTGTAATATAAATGCTTTTCTATAACTGATCTTGCATCTTTAGACCTTAAATCAACATGACCAACAATCCCATTTGGCATTCCCGTCCTTTCAAATTCAGACTGTAACCATTTGGTTTCCTCAACAGGATCTTTAGAGCCTATAGCTGCTTGAACGTGGACAGATTTGGTTACTCCACTAGGCTTGGAATCTAAAATATAATCATCAGCAAGATAATTTTTCTCAGCCAATTTTTTTACTTGAGAACCAAGTACAGGATGATCTTGACCTGGTTGCCAATGTGCATAATATAAGGTTGGGTGATTCATATCATAAAAATGAACATGAGCATCTACAAATTTGAATTTATTTGAATTCATACAGTAGCTCCTCCATCAACTACCAATTGGGTACCAGTAATAAATGATGCTTCATCTGATGCTAAGAATAGAGCTGCTTTAGCAACTTCTTCAGGCTTACCAAGACGTTTTAAAAAGCTAGTTTCTGCAACACTCTTTAAAAACTCATCTCTATCTACTCCTTCAAATTCAATATGTCTTTCAGTAGCAGGCGTATAAATTGCTCCAGGAGAAACTGCATTAACACGAATATCATACTTTGCTAAATCTAAAGCTAAACATCTTGTTAATTGCAATAAAGCTCCTTTAGATGCGTTATAAGGTATGAAAGAGGGTTGTGCTATAAAACTACTTACAGAAGCAATATTCACAATACTAGAATTATGAGATTTTTTTAAATATGGCAACGCATATTTAATCATATTAGAAGAGCCTATAACATTTACTCCAAAAACTTTCTCCCAATCGGATTTGGTAATTTCTTCAACACTACCAAAAATAAAAGCTGCTGCATCATTAATTAAAATATCTATACCACCTAAAAATTCCACTGATTTTTGAATCAAAATCTTTACACTTTTTTCAGAGGAAATATCAGAACAAACTGCCAAAGCTTTTTCATTATCTTTATTAATTAAAGAAGCCGTATTTTGCGCACCATTTCCGTCAATATCAGCTATGACTATTTTTGCTCCTTCAGAAGCAAAAATCGAACAAATTGCACTTCCTATTCCAGAAGCTCCACCAGTAACTATAATTCTTTTTGATTTCAAACGCATAAAATTTTCTCCAATCTAATCAATCAATATGAAATATTTCTTCAAGCTTAATCAATGATTGATCTGCTTGAAAGCCTTCTGGAATTTCGAAATACTTAGACATCAATTTTTGCCAATCGGTATTTATTTCTTCCTTAGACATACCAATTAAAGAATCTTCAAATGAAATTTCAGGTTCACAATACCCAAAAAGTGATCCATCTGAAGCCAAAAATAGCGAATAATTTTTCCAGCCATTTCTACTTAATGCTTCTTTCATCTCAGACCAAACATTCTGATGATGAATTTTATATTCATTAATTAAATTTTTTTTTACTTTCAAAACAAATGCTGCTCTTTGCATAGCCTATCCTATCTGAATTTGTTAAAAATCAAAATTTTATTCCCAATCATTTTGTAAAATCATAACGAGATTATACATTCCATTAATTAAAAAACAACTTACCAAGTTAGAAACATGATAGTATGATTTTAAAATAAATCATGAAATTCAACTTATACAATATTAATAACCAAAGCAAATCAATTAGACTGCTAATAGGTCTAGGTGCACTATTGTTTTTATCAGGTTGCTGGTTAGATGCAAGTGCACACACATATATTGGAGGAGATTTAAATTCCTTCTTCACTCCTTGGCATGCTGTTTTATATTCAGGATATGTAATCCTAACTATTTCAATTCTTTTGGAGAAATATATATCTAAAAATAGCTCATGGGATATGGGATTTCTAGGAATCACTATATTTGGAATTGGTGGAGTATCTGATGCAATTTGGCATACCATCCTTGGAATTGAGGAAGGCATTGAGGCACTTATTAGCCCTTCTCACCTATTTTTATTTATAGGAGGATTTTTAATGCTAGCTCACATAATAGCTTCACAGCCTTCAAAAAAATCTCTTGATTTTTCTACCATAATTTCAATAGCATCAATTTACTCTTTAATTATGTTTATCACCCAATTTATGAATCCATTTCTATCAGTATATGAATTCTTTTTCACAGATTGGAAACAAGAGCTGGCTGCAGGATCACTTTTTTTTCAAGCATTATTAACAAATATAGTTTTTTTATACATTTTAAAATTCAATATTTCGAAAAAACAAATTGTAATAATATATTTAACATCTTTTTTACTACTTTCAATACATGCATTACTTGGCGATCAAAACAAAATGATTTTAATTATCTTAACAGGCTTTATATATAGTGTAATTTTAATTCCAATTCTCCATTGGTTTTTTCAAACAAAAAATCCCTTAAAAATTCAAATCAGTGGAGCTCTTATCGCGGCAACATATGGTGGAATATTAATTTTATATATATTTATATCTTCCCAATTTTTTTGGGAAACACTAGAAATCAAATGGAGATTTTATGGATTGGGAGGGTTAATTTTCATGCCTGGATTATTTGGTTTCTTAATAGGGAATTTATATTCAAAAAATAGCTAAAATGTATATTTGAGTTAAAAATTGAGTTTCTAAAGTGATCAATTTAATTTATATAAAAAATATGATTTATCAAATCATTTGATTAATCATATAAGCTGACATGAAAATCATAAGTATATTTTCTAAAAGAGTAAGAAAAGAAATTGGCAAATTAATTGAAGATCCCAAACATGCACACTGTATCTGTTGTTTCCTCTTAAGTACAATTGAAACCCCAATTGATTGTGAGACCATTAAAATCAAAGTAATTATATTTGAAGCAAGAAGTAATGTTTTTGTTAGAAATGCCACTCCTAAAATCAATTCTAGAAATGGATATGTCAAAGAAAAACCAGGAACCCTTTTCGCAATAACATCGTATCTTTTAAAAGTCATACTAAACCCTTTTACGTTAAGTAATTTTAAAAAAGAAAATACTACAAAAAACATTCCCATATAAGTTGTAAACCAATTATTAACATCAAATGTACCATAGCTAGTTTGCAGAGACAAAGACGAAATGATTACGATAAATAATGCAACCAATATTGGCTTCCTTGATTCTAAATAAATAATAATTCTAGACAATAAATTTTTCTTAGTTTTTTTAACATTATAGTTACCTAAAGTTGAAAGCATACTATCAATTTCATCAGAACTAAAATCTTCATCAGAAATAATAGTCAATTGATTGGTCTCTAATACCACTTTTGCAGATTTTATTTTTGAAGACTTACCTAATCCATCTTGAATTGTATTAGCACAACTTTGGCAAGTCATACCTTGAATTTGAAAATTCTTTTCCACTTCCAAAGTCCTTTCATCATAATTTAATTAATTTTTGAAATGATTTAATTTCTCTAGGAGGGGTCAAATGTTGACCAGAATTTGTCCATGAAACTTCTCCAACATATATATCTCCAAATGAATCAACTGAAATAGTATGAGGCGCAGTAAACTCTGTAGGCTTTAATCCTATTTTAACTTTCAAAGTATCCGTAATTTCTTCAACTTCCCCACTAGATTCATTTCCTAATTTTCCAATAATATTTCCATTTAAATCAAGTATTAAAACTCTTGGTCCAATATTAGGATAATTAATATTTACAGCCATAGTAGCACCTAATTCTGCTATATAACAAATTTGAGGATCTTTTTTATCAATAAAAATTCCACAAGGACGATGTAGATTTTGCCATTGAGTTTCATAATTACCATTTTTATCAAATATTTGAACTCGATGATTCTCCCTGTCGGCAACATAAACATATCCATTTATATCAGTTGCAAGATTATGTACTAAATTAAATTCACCTGGCCCTGTACCAGATTTTCCCCAAGAAAATAGATACTTCCCATCTGGTGAATATTTATGTACTTTTGCATTACCATATCCATCTGAAACATATATATCCCCATTATTTGGATCTAATGCTACATGAGTACATCGATTAAATGGTTCTCCACTCATAAAATTAGAGGACTTACCCGGAGTACCTAAAGTCATGAGTATTTCTCCATTTAAATTGCATTTTCTTACAGAATGATTTCCATCATCAGTTAAATATATACTATCATCAGGCCCCATAGTCACTCCATGAGCCCTTGGATATAAACCTTCTCCCCAAGATTTCAAAAAATTTCCATCTTTATCAAATACAATCATAGGATGTTTACCACGATTGAACACATAAACACGATCTTGAGAATCAATACCTACTCCCCCGACTTCCTTGAATGTCCACCCATCAGGCAATTTTGCCCAATTCTCATCAACCTTGAATTTAAAATCATTTCGTCCTACATATTGATTCATTTGAATCCTTTTAGTTAAAAAATAACATATAAATAATCTAAAAATAAAGTTTAAATATTACACTCCTACCCTCACGTAATCCACACTTTTTTGAATTTACTCCCGATAGTATCTAACAGAGTCTAAAATAACAATAAATAATTCAAACTATTTAACTGGATTGATACATATGATAATGCCAGACTTATTTTATTTAAATATACTAATATTCTCTTAAGATATTATGAATTAAGGTCTTTGATCTTTTTGACTTTGTTTTTGCTATGGATTAACATGTTTAAAGTTTAAATATATGGATAAAAATATTATTGGAGATGTATTGATGTTTAATTATAATTTTTACAAAACCATATTCGTGTTAATTTCCTTGGGTTTATTTATTATTTCTTGCAGTTCAACAACATCTGAAGCAACCGCTACTCAAGATACTGCATCTTCTATACTACCTACTCCTACTCCTACTGCTATTCCTACTGCTATTCCTACTGCTATTCCTACTGCTATTCCTACTGCTATTCCTACTACTTCTACTCCTACCCCTACTCCTATTCCTACTTCTACTCCTACTCCATCTACTCCTACCCCTATTCCATCTACCCCTATTCCTCCTACTCCTACTCCTACTCCTATTCCATCTACTCCTACTCCTACTCCTACTCCTACTTCTACTCCTACTTCTACTCCTATTCCATCTACCCCTATTCCTCCTACTCCTATCCCATCTACTCCTATTCCATCTACTCCTACCCCTATTCCATCTACCCCTATTCCTCCTACTCCACAAAAAGAGGTGCAAGGAAATAGTAGACGCTCAAAAATCCCAATTCCTTTTACAACTTCTTCTTTGAGTTTTGACGCGTATACGTCACAATCTGCCAAAAAATTTGATGAATCAATAGCATCTGCCTTTGACAAAGCTTTAAAAACTGAATTCGAGTCTCATACTGAAAAAATGGGAATATCAGCAGCTATATATAAAGATGGAGTGAGTTGGACAGGAGTAGCTGGATTTTCTAGACCAGAAATTGAAATGACTCCAAATACTCCATTACGTTTGATGAGCGCATCAAAAACCTATCTTGGAGCTCTAATTTTAACCCAAATTTCAAATGGTTTATACTCTCTTGATGATAAAGTATCTTCTTTATTATCAAATCATGTAAAATATCAATCTTTGGATACTAATATAATCCCTGATGTAACTATTAAACAATTGCTTACTATGAGATCAGGTGTTAAGGGTACATATAAAGACTCAGGCAAAGTCGAAACCTTTAAGCTTATGGCTAATCCAAAGTGGGAACCTGTTGACACTTTAGCACTTGCTAAAACACCAATTTCAACCCCTGGACAATACGAGTACTCACCAATAGTTAATTCTTATTTATTAGCTTTAGTAGCTGAAGAAATGGGAGATAACGATCTTCTTACACTCTACCAGACAGAATTACTTAACTCAATTAATATTAACGTAGGATTATTACCATTATCAGATCCACCTTCCAACCTTGCTAGAGGTTACGCTAACCGATCTAATTATGGCGGATCAGATGGATTCGGAGATCTTAACCAAATTGAACTATATACTTCATATGGGTTAGATTTCCATAAATCAGATGGCCGAATGTCTTGGGCAGGAGCAGGAATAATTTCCACTCCTTCATCTATGGCTCGTTGGGGTTATGAAGCAATGAGTCCAAAAGGTATAGCAGTATCATCTGCTGTAAGAACTCAACTCACGGAATCATTTGTAGATGAATGGATAACTCTAACACAATCTCGTCAAAAATATGGGTTCCATTGGATTTTAACTGAACATCAGCTTAGTAACGGAAGCCTAGTATTATCATATGGCCACCCTGGAGGTGGTTCCGGTTTTGGAACTGAACTTTTTTATGTACCTTCTATAGACACATCTATATCTATAATGGCAAATACTGAGATTAATAAATTATGGGGAGCCTGTGGAGATCCTACCAAAAATGGTTCTCGTACTGGCCAACATTCACCAATTAGTTGCATTGTTTTGGATTTCTTAGAAATACTCACCAAAACAAACTAACAAAAAATAAGTGATACAAGTATCTTAACTTTCTTTATCACGCTATAGTTTGATATTTAATATTTTATTTATTTCTAACCTAAATTTTCCCACCATCTAAGTTCATTTTCAGGTGTTTGAGGTCTACCATTTAAATTCACACAATTTGCTACACCTACAATATCGTTTAAACCATTTGAATTAAGATCTACAGATAATATTTGCTGAGTCTCATTCCAATTTTCTTTAATAATCTTCATGTCCCACTTACCTCTAGGATCACCTTTGTGTTTAAATACAGATATTCCTCCTGATGGCATTGTA
>MDTE01142546.1_pt1 | contig 41443 bp, 40 predicted proteins | sample 811231 | NCBI WGS metagenome assembly MDTE01 (sample SAMN05326651, study PRJNA326480) | marine metagenome | isolation source: seawater | place: Indian Ocean: Red Sea | collected 2010
CAGGATGAAAAAAAACTTTTTGATAAATCAAATAAATTTCTATGGACTGTTCGCTTCCATCTGCACTATCTGGCTTCTCGAAAGGAGGATAGGCTCACTTTCGACCAGCAGGCGCCTGTTGCCGACCTGATGCAGTTTGGGTCCCGTCGCAATGCGACTGGCGCGGAACGTTTTATGAAGTACTATTATAGGGTTGCCAAAGATGTGGGGAATCTAACCCGAACGTTCTGTTCGGCGCTAGAGGCTGAACACAGGAACTCAACTCGGAAAACAGGCTTCAAAAGCTTTCGGAAGTATAGTGGCGTCTCAGGGTTTAGGATATCCAACGGGCGGTTGGATGTGGCTAATGATTGTGAATTTGAGCGAAGCCCAATTAAGATATTGGAACTTTTCCGGGAAGCCCAAAAGAATGGGCTGGATGTCCATCCAAACGCACTGCGTCTTCTGGGACGCAGCTTAAAGAGGGTGGATGCCAAGTTGCGTGCTGATGACCGGGCCAACAAGATTTTTTTTGAAATCCTTACATCGACGTCGGAGCCCGCCATTGCCCTCCGACGGATGAACGAGAGCGGGGTTTTGGGAAAATTCATACTGGATTTTGGTAGGGTGGTGGCCCAAATGCAGCACGATATGTACCATGTGTACACGGTTGACGAACATACGATATTTGCCATTGGGATCTTGTGGAGTCTGGAGAAGGGTGAACTGTCCGAGCAGCTGCCGCTTGTAACAGACATCGCCGGCGATTTGTTGTCGAGAAATGTTTTGTATCTAGCGCTCTTCCTTCACGATATAGGAAAGGGCAGGGGCGGTAATCACTCCACAATTGGCGCCAAAATTGCCTCAAAGCTGGGGCCGAGATTTGGACTAAATCATGAAGATACGGAGACCGTTTCCTGGTTGGTAGCGAATCATTTGCTGCTTTCCAGCACGGCATTCAAGCGGGATATTGGAGATCCACGTACGGTGAGTGACTTTGTGAGAGAAGTACAATCTCTTGAAAGGCTCCGGCTCTTACTAGTGCTGACGGTGGCTGACATCCGAGCTGTCGGACCTAAGGTATGGAATGGATGGAAGGCGCAACTGATAGAAGGCCTATATAGTGAAGCAGCTGCGGAGCTTAGCGCAGGCAGAACTCGACTTGATCGTAGCGAACGGGTTGCCGCGGCACAGGAAACTTTGTGCGGAAACCTTAGCGATTGGAATCCAAATGAAGTAGCTGAGTATCTTAAGCGGGGATATCCGAGTTACTGGCTGTCGTTTGATACAGAAATCCACACACGGCACGCTAAGTTTATAAAAGAGGCGGATGGCCATGGTAAGCAGTTTGCACTCGATTCATCGTTAGACCCGTTAAGGTCTGCCACGGAGGTGACAATATATTGTCCGGACCACCATGGATTATTTTCTGGTATTGCTGGGGCGATGGCAGCTAGCGGCGCTACTATAGCGGACGCGAGGGTTTTTTCGACCACAGATGGAATGGCCCTGGATGTATTTTGGATTCATGACGTGGATGGCCGGCCGTATGAACAGGTGTCAAAGCTTTCTCATACGATAGAGGAGACGCTTCGCAACGATTTCAAGCCGCAAGCCGTGATCGAGAGTAAAGGCGCATTGCGTGACAGGACCAGGGTATTTTCTGTGGCGCCTAGGGTTTTGGTGGACAATAATGCAAGCTCTACTTACACAGTTATTGAGGTGAATGCACGAGATCGAGGGGGCTTATTATATGATGTTACACGAACCCTCAGGAAGCTGCGGCTTTCTATTGGATCGGCGCGTATAACAACGTACGGTGTTAGGGCTGTGGATATATTCTATGTTAAGGATATGTTTGGAATGAAGGTAGTTGGAGACGAGCATATAAAGAAAATCAGAGATACTTTGCTGGAAGTATTGATTCCTGAGAAGGTTGGTGGAGAAAAACAGGGGCGTGCGGAAAAGGGTTCGCTTGCAGCGTGTTGACTATTGAAAGAGGGAGGTCGAAATGAAGATAACGGGTATTGAAGACCTACACTGTGATGCGGGATGGCGAAATTTTTCCTTCCTGAAAATTATGACAGATGAAGGTGTGGTAGGATATTCGGAGTACAATGAGGGCTATGGATCTAAAGGCCTGACCGGTGTGATCAGACCACTTGCTGAAAGTTTGATTGGAACGGACCCTCGAGCGGTAGGGAGAATTAGTGCGAGCCTTTATGGACAGACCCGACAGGCGCCTGGTGGGCTGATCTCCCAAGCTATTGCGGCGATAGAAAATGCGTTGGTAGATATCAAGGCAAAAGCGCTCGGTATTCCGGTTTATGAGATGTTGGGAGGGGCTGTCAGGGATGAGATCGAGTTATATTGGTCGCATTGTGGCACTTACCGACTACACCACCATGAAATTTTGGGCGTCAAACAGCTTAACTCCCTAGAGGGTTGCCGGGAGATGGGGAGAGAGGTTGCCGACGCAGGGTTTCGCGCCCTGAAGACCAACATGTTCTTGTTTGAAGAGGAGGGTGCTCAGCGCGTTCGCGGACCAGAGGTGTATATGGCAGGATTTGCAGCTGGCGGACCCTCGAATACTCTTCGGCATACCGGGTCATATGATCTCGCGTTAAATCCAAGCGATAGGGTAAAAAAAGCGGTGAGAAATCAGATCATGGCTTTGCAAGAGGGAGCAGGCCCGGACGTTAAGGTCCATTTGGACATTAATTTCAACTTTAAGACCGAAGGTTTTCTTGGGATGGTCCACGAGCTTGATGATCTTGGTCTTCAATGGTTTGAGATTGATACCTATAATCCCACAGCTCTTAGGGATATTCGAAGATCGTGCAAGACACCAATAGCGTCCTGTGAATCTTTGTACGGACGTCGCCAGTACAGGCCGTTCTTTGAACAACATTCGGTAGATGTTGCTATCATTGATGTGCCATGGAATGGCATTCTCGAGTCTGTAAAAATTGCGGCTATGGCTGAACCCTATGAGATTAATGTTGCGCCACACAATTTTTATGGACACTTATCGACACTGATGAGCGCCCATTTTTGTGCAGTTCTTCCGCACTTGCGAATAATGGAGATAGACCCGGACGACGTGCCTTGGAAGGATGACCTGGTTACAGTCCCTCCTGTGATTGAGAATGGCGTTTTGAAATTGCCAACCGGGCCCGGGTGGGGTGCGGATCCTAATGAAGATGTTATTCGGGCCCATCCGCCTAAAGAGGGGTCGCGTGGATAAAGGTTATTTTGATTTTTATTTAGGGTAAGCAATGCATGATATTGTAATACGGACCGGCACGGTAGTGGATGGGACAGGAAACCCCAGGTACGTGGCGGATCTGGCTGTCGACAACGGGCTAATTAGTGCAGTCGGGAATGAAATATCTGCTGGTAGACGGGAAATTGATGCCGATGGTCTCATGGTCCTGCCTGGTTGGGTAGATATTCATACGCATTATGACGGGCAAGCGACTTGGGATCCCTATATGACCCCCTCTTCCTGGCACGGGGTCACAACGACAGTATTCGGTAACTGTGGCGTGGGTTTTGCCCCGGTCAGGCCAGGTTCGCAGAATTACCTAATCAACCTAATGGAAGGTGTGGAAGATATCCCTGGCACCGTCTTGGCAGATGGGATCGACTTCAACTGGGAGAGTTTCCCCGAGTACTTGGATGTGCTGGGGTCGACAAAAAGGGTCATGAACGTGGGGGCGCAGGTGCCGCATGGTGCGTTGCGCTTTTATGTGATGGGAGATAGGGGGGCGGATCATGATGAAGTTCCAACGGAAGATGAAATAGCGGAAATGGCTCGCTTGCTCGAAGAGAGCCTGAGGGCAGGGGCCCTAGGTTTTTCCACATCCCGTACCGTAAAGCACAAGGCTGCGGATGGAAGTCTCACTCCCAGCTTGAGTGCTGAGGATATAGAGCTTGCTGGTCTGGCCCAAGCCATGCGGCGCGCGGGGACAGGTGTATTTGAGTGTAATTCGGATTTAGGTCCGGGAGAATTTCTGGCACTACGGAAATTTGCCGAACTATCGGGGCGCCCACTCTCTGTCTTGTTGCTCCAGGTGGACGCTCAACCAGAGCTCTGGCGTCAAACACTGAAGCAAATTCAGGAAGCTAATGCTGATGGTCTGAGTGTGAATGGCCAGGTTGGGTGTAGGCCCATAGGAATTTTGATGGGCTTGGAGACGAGCATACATCCATTTTCTAGTCACCCAAGCTGGCGGGCCTTAGCGTCTCTATCACCGAAGGAACGGGTAATTAAAATAAAGGAAGATGCCAGCTTGCGCCGTTCCTTGGTGGAGGTTCGTCCAAACGATGGGCACACTAAGTGGATGGCCGAGGCGTTAGATAAATCGTTTGAACTATCAGACCCCCCTGATTACGAACCACACCCCTCGCAGACCATAACACGTCGGGCAGAACGCATGGGCCAGGATAGGTGGGATCTCGCATTAGAAATTCTTTTGCAGGAAGATGGGAAAGGTTTTTTACTCTTTCCCTTTGAGAATTATTCGGGTGGCAGCCTAGAGGTGGTCCGGGAAATGCTGGTGGATGAAAATACGATATGTGGGTTAGGGGATGCGGGTGCTCACGTGGCTACAATATGTGATGCGAGCTATCCCACTTTTCTGCTTACCCACTGGGCACGAGATCGAAAGCGTGGAAAAGGCGTGAGTTTAGAAGCCCTGGTGGCAAAACAAACGGGAAAGACGGCCGCATCTTATGGATTATTGGATAGGGGGATCTTGGCTCCCGGATTTAGGGCCGACATCAATCTTGTTGATTTTGCATCTTTAAGCGTGACTAGGCCGGAGCTGGCTTATGACCTGCCTTCTGGTGGCAAAAGGTTTATTCAACGGGCCGTTGGTTACGAACGGACGTTTGTTAGTGGAATAGAGGTGATGTGTGCTGGCGAGCATACTGGAGAATTTCCCGGGCGGCTCGTGCGAGGTGAACAACGACGGCCTAAGCTTTAGGGAAAGCGAAGAGGTAAACCATAGCGCAGAGATTTTTGCCGTATGGTTGCTGCGTGGACTTCGCCTACGAAGACTTTTAGAAGTGCCTTACAAAATCTGAGGATACGGATGCTAATAAAATCTGCGGCAGTGGTAGGAATGTTTACCCTCGCCTCTCGCTGTCTTGGTTTTATTCGCGATATTCTGATCGCATTCTATCTGGGGGCGGGCGCAGCTGGAGATGCGTTCTTTATTGCGTTCAAGCTGCCCAATCTTTTTAGGAGGTTGTTTGCTGAGGGTGCGTTTAACCTCGCGTTTGTGCCACTTTTTTCCGCAAAACTCACTTCTGAAGGGAAAAGAGGAGCGTTTCAATTTGCTGAGGAGGCGCTTTCTATTCTGCTAGTAGTGCTCGTGATTTTTGTTGGGTTGTCCCAGTTGGCCATGCCGTGGCTAGTAATGCTGATTGCCCCTGGTTTTGCCGATGACCCCGAGCGATTTGATTTAACTGTGTATCTTTCTCGGCTTACATTTCCTTATCTTTTGTTCATTTCCTTGGTATCCCTCCTTTCTGGCTTACTAAATAGTTTTCAGCGCTTTGCAAGTGCAGCCTTCGCCCCGGTCTTATTGAATCTTTGTTTGATCGGCTCCCTACTAGCAATGGGCGGGTCAGGTGCAGGTTCTGCTATCGCTTTGGCGTGGGGAGTGGCGTTGGCAGGGGTGATCCAACTCCTGTGGATCGCTCTGAATTGCTGGCGCCTGCGGCTGTTGCCGAGTTTACGCTACCCAAAATTGACAGCCTCTGTGAGACAACTACTTAAATTAATGCTGCCAGCTGTCGCAGGGGCAGGCGTGGTGCAGTTAAATCTTGTTGTTGATATGGTAATAGCTTCCTTACTTCCTGGAGGGTCCGTTTCTCATTTGTATTATGCTGATCGGGTCGCCCAGTTACCCCTGGGTGTTATCGGCGTGGCTATGGGAACGGCTCTATTACCAACTATCTCCCGTCAAGTTGCCGAAGGCGATGAAGGCTCGGCCCTAGCAACGCAAAATCAAGCTGTTGAACTTTCTCTTATCTTTGCTATTCCAGCCGCTCTGGCTCTGCTAGTGATTTCGGAGCCTATTATTTCGGTTTTATTCGAAAGAGGCGCCTTTACTGTAGCTGATAGTTTTGTAACTGCGGCTGTTCTTTCTGCATATGCCCTAGGCTTGCCAGCCTTCATACTTATTAAAGTTTTAGCGCCTGGTTATTTTGCTCGGAAAGATACAAAAACCCCTGTTCAAATAGCTATTATCGCACTGTTGGTTAATGTCTTCCTTAATCTCATTCTCATGCAGTTCCTAGGGGTAGTAGGCATCGCTTTAGCCAGCACAATTTCATCTTGGGTAAATGTTATATTGCTTGTCTGGGGTCTCAAGCGAAGAAGGTTGTTTCGGCCCAGCCCGAGTATGTTGTGGCGAATTGGGAAACTTTTGGCAGCGGGCGTTGTGATGGCCGCGTATCTTTGGATTGTTCAGCGATATGGGTTGTTTGGTTCTTCCCTTGGCCTATGGGCGCAAGTGTTGACGATATTGGTTCTAGTTATAACGGGTGCGGGAGTGTATTTTATGGTCTCCGTTGCATCAGGGGGGCTGTCTTTGCAGTACTTGAGAACTATTAGCAGGGGTGGCAAGCTCGACGCACCTTGATTCGTATTTGCTTTTTTATATGTAACTGTAAGGTTGAAAACTTCTCCTGACATCGTAGTGTGGTCTGACGCCTAGGCTTGGGCATATTAGTAAATATTCTGGGGGATACATGGAGCGGATTTTTTCGGGCGTCCAACCGACGGGAAATTTGCACTTGGGAAATTACCTCGGCGCAATCCGGAATTGGGTAAAGTTGCAGTCGAAGTTTGAGTGCTTGTACTGTGTTGTTGATTTGCACGCTATTACTGTTCCGCAAGATCCGGCGGAGCTCCGTGCTAATACCCGGGAGGTCACGGCCGGCCTTCTGGCAGCAGGTTTAGATCCCGCTAAAAATATTATTTTTAATCAGAGTAAAATATCGGGTCATGCGGAGCTAGCGTGGATTTTTAACTGTGTTTCCCGACTAGGTTGGCTAAACAGGATGACTCAGTTTAAGGAAAAAGCAGGGAAGCGCAGAGATAATGCAACTGTGGGTTTATATGCTTACCCAAACCTTATGGCGGCTGATATACTCCTCTATAAAGCTACCCACGTGCCTGTCGGGGCTGATCAAAAACAGCACCTGGAGCTGACCCGGGATATAGCCCAAGCTTTTAATAGCATGTTTGATGTTGATTTTTTCCCCGAGCCGGAACCCGTGATCATGGATGACGCTGCTCGTGTTATGAGTTTGAGGAGCGGTGCCAACAAGATGAGCAAGTCGGATGAGTCTGATTATTCGCGAATCAATCTGACTGATGATGAAGATACGATTGCATTAAAAATTCAGAAGGCCCGCACTGATCCAGAACCTCTCCCTGTTAGTGGGGAGCAATTTGATGGTCGGCCGGAAGCCGAAAATTTGATCGGAATATACGCAGCCCTCAGCGATACATCCGTTGAAGAAGTATGCGCAGAATTTGGAGGGAAAAATTTTTCTGAGTTTAAGCCCCGCTTGACGGAGATAGCAGTGGCTAAGCTAGTTCCTATCGGAGAAGAGATAAAGCGCCTTTCCCAAGACTTGTCGCATATAGATGCAGTGCTATCTAACGGGGCCAAGCGAGCACAAAATATCGCACGTCCGGTTCTTTCTGAAGTTCGCGAAATAATAGGCCTTATTTGAGGAGGATTTCTGGGGTGGACTGGCCGTGGGGCCGATAGACCCTGGGTCGTTTTGCCTGAGTTTATAATATAAAAAACTTGCCTTGTTGGGTTTGTAGGCGCAAAACGGTTTCGTCTGCTTTCCATTTTAGATATCGATGGAAATTTATTTACCAATTGCTGAAATATCTATGAACATAGTCCTGCTGCTAGGCTTGGGCCTTGTAGTGGGGTTTTTGTCGGGCATGTTCGGTACTGGCGGGGGCTTTCTTATGACGCCACTGCTCATTTTCATCGGTGTACCACCTCCAGTAGCTGTGGCGACGGAAGCAAACCAGATCACGGCGGCTTCCGTCTCCGGTTTTCTGGCCCATTGGCGAAGAGGCAATGTTGACCTGAGGATGGGCGCTGTTCTTGTAGTCAGCGGTATTGTTGGCTCGGGAATGGGAGTGTTACTTTTTCGAAAGCTCCGCCAGATCGGGCAAATAGACGAATTTATTTCGATTTTGTTTGTCGTATTTCTGGGTGCGGTAGGTATTTTGATGGCAGTGGAGAGCGGCAGGTCTATTATTCGAAGGTGGAAGGGCCGGTCACCTGGACGCATGCATACTCATTACTGGGTGCATGGCCTTCCATTTAAGATGCGGTTCAGAAAATCGAAACTGTATATCAGTGTTCTGGTTCCAGCAGGTATCGGGCTATTTGTCGGAGTACTGTCGGCTGTCATGGGAGTAGGGGGTGGTTTTATTATGATCCCTGCCATGATTTACATTCTCGGTATGCCTACATCTATAGTGGTAGGAACTTCACTTTTTCAGATTATTTTTGTCACGGCTAATAGCACCCTTCTCCATGCAGGTACCAACCAAACTGTAGATATCGTACTTGCCTTGGTTTTGTTGCTAGGCGCTGTGGTAGGGGCCCAATTTGGGAGTCGTTTGGGTGCTCGCCTCAGAGGGGAGGAATTAAGAATTTTGTTAGCCATTCTGGTCCTTTTGGTGTGCGCGAAGTTGGCCCATGATTTGCTTGTAGCACCCTTAGACCCTTATTCAACTTCTTTGGTGTTTGGATGACTAGCTACTGGAATAGTAAAAATCAAAAGTTAGCCATTTGTGTTTTAATCCAGCTTTTGATAGCTGGGCGGTGTTTGTCATCAGAGTTACCTGTTGATCTGAGCAAACATAATATAGCTATTCATTCTAGTTTTACGGGGTCTAATGTCGTCCTATTCGGCGTCCAAACTGCTCCTGAAGATGAAGGAAGTAATATAATTGCAGTGCTGAGTGGACCCACCCAAAATGTGGTGGTCAGGAAAAAAAGAAAAACGATTGGCATTTGGCTTAATCGCTCTGAAGCAGTATTTCAAAATATTCCTGGTTATTATGCAGTTGCGTCAACCGGACCTATAAATAAGCTTTTGGAGTTGGAGGTGCTGCTACAGCACCAAATCGGCGTGAATAATGTTGTGCTGAGTTTAGCAGGCGCCATTGAGGGAAGGGATTATGGACCCTACAAGAAGGCTCTAGTAAGACATAAGGTTCAACAAGGTCTGTACTTTGCTGAACCGGCCGCGGTTGATTTGGTGCAGGGGGGGCTATTTAGGATACACTTCACTTTTCCATCAAATGTGCCTCCTGGGACCTACAGGGCGAAGGTATACGAGGTTAAGAAGGGAAAAATTATTTCTGAAGGAGGCACGCAGCTGTCGATAAGAAAAGCAGGTTTGGAGGCGAGAATATACCAAACTGCTCAGGATAGCCCCTGGATTTATGGTATTCTCGCCGTTGTCTTGGCATTGTTATCCGGTTGGTTGGCCGGTGCTGTTTTTAGAAGAGCATAAAAGATGAAAAAGAAGCCAACACATATCCCTGGACGGATTACTTATTTAGTTTGTGTTGATGATTCGGACGAGTGCCGGGTTGCGATGCGCCTAGCTGCTCTTCGCGCTCATCACACTGGAGGGCAAATAGTCTTACTCTACGTGATTGAGCCGGCAGCGTTTCAGCACTGGGCTGTTGTTGGTGAAAGAATGGCAGAGGAAGGTCGGGCAGACGCTGAGTGCCGGCTGCAGGCTTTGGCTGCTGAGGTCCATGATTATGCGGGTGTAACTCCTGTGCTGTTTGTTAAGGAAGGGTCAAAGGCCGAGCAAATTCTTCGACTAATTGACGAGGAGCCATACATAAGCGCTATGGTTTTGGGCTGTGCCCCTGAGGGTAAGGGTGACAACGAGTTGGTCCATCAACTTAGTAGCGAATTGACAAAGAGGTTAAGCGTTCCTCTGATAATTGTGCCGGGCAACCTAAGTGATCAAGAGCTGCGGGACTTAACTTAAAGCGCTAAATGGAAGATCCTCGATTTATGGTTTAGGGAACTAAAAGTTGCATTCCGAACCAATGCCATCGGCCACCCGGGCCCGGTAGAGTGCAGTTGACTCTGCTGCGTCCTTTCTCCAGTGGCTCTAGGAATCGGACTTCTATGCGGCTTGGCCCGAGCCGCTCGATATCTAATCGACCGGATCGAGCAAGGTAACAAGCTAATTGGCCAAGGGGCCCTAGATTTTTAGAGACTGTGAACCCAAGGAGGGGGGGGTTTTCATTGATTAAGGCATCTGGTGGGACTAGATCAGTGACCGGCAGGGGTAGGCTATCTACAACTGTGCGAAATCGGTCCAGGTGCGCAAAAGTTGCGACCAAGGGGTATCTTGGGAGAGCCAAGAAATTCTCTTTGGGATGCAGAACTCCCGAATGTTGCCCAAAGGCAGCAGCATGGCCGTATCTTGCAACAAGAGCCTGTAAGGCTCTGCTATGTTCGCCAAATGGATAGCCAAAGAGCTCTGGTACTCCGCCCAGCTCTTGAAGGAACCTTTGTTGTGCGTAACCAATGTCATTTGCTGCGGCTTCAGGGTCATGGTCAGTAACTAGGTGACCGTATGTTCGGCCAAGAGAGCCTATGGTAACCCCAGCAGAAGATAGCTCTCGCAGTTGATCCCAGCTCATGTAGTTGTCCCCTCCCGAATCTATAAGGTCGGTAGCCACAAAAACAGTAAAGGGTAGGGATAAGGCTTTTAATCTTGGCCAGGCTTCCTTGTATATTGAGATGTGGGCGCCATCGAATGTAACTGCGACGGTATATTCAGGTAGGGCACTATCGCTCCGAAGGGAGTTCACAACCTGAGGTAATGAAAGGACTTCATATTTTGGTGAGGCGAGGAGAGACAAATGGCTCTCAAAGTCACTCAAACTTGTTGTTGCTCCTTTGACATCCCCAAGTCCGTGATACACTACAGCGACAGCTGATTCCTGCGTGAAACTTTCATACGGAGTTAGACATAGAAGGCACACCAACAAACATATAACAGAGCGTACCAACTTTATGTTTTCGGCAACATGCATTAAAAAGTGTTCTCTGGGTTTCTACGAGTTTAGTCAATAACTGTTATCACGGCTGGTTGGGTTTTCCTGCTTCTTGACACACAGTATATATATTCGAGTATCGCATCTGAAGGTTTACTGAGATCCGTCGATCCCAGGCGAGTTAGTAATTTGATAGTACGTATCTATCAGGAGTTTTTCAACGGAGCTGTTAAAACATGTCTTCTACCATCCTTTCACTGGCCACCGTAACAGAGATGTGTTCCGTAGCTGTTTGCTGCGAGGGTCGGGTTTTGGCAAATGACCAGCGCGCACTGGGAACCAAACATGCCGAGGAGTTGCTCCCGATGATTTCTGGTGTAATGAGACTATCGGGATGCGAATTTGAGGATTTGGACGGGATAGCAGTTGCTAAAGGACCGGGGAGTTTTACAGGAATTCGTATTGGCATTGCGGCTGCGCGCGGTTTGGCGTTGGCAGCATCGACGCGTTTGCTAGGTGTAAATAGTTTGGAGGCTATAGCTCAGGGGATTTGTTCCAACGGACGGCCAATATTGGCGACGCTTGACGCCAAACGGGGGCAAGTCTATGTCCAAATTTTCACTTCCTGCGGTTTACCATTAAATGAAGCCAGCGTTATAAATCCCTCAGAAGCTGCAGACCTGTTATACGAAAATAAATATACGATTGGTGGCACCGGGCTAGGTTTAATACGACCATACCTCTTAAACTCAAACCTTAACCAGCTAGATTTGATATTTGATGAGACAGCGGGGTTGCCGTGTGCGACGGATGTTGCCCTTGCGGCGAATTGCCAACTTTCTACTTCCCGGCCTGTTGAGGAGGTAGCTCCTATTTATTTGCGTCCAACCGACGCGTCCCCATCGACCTAACCAGAGGAGGGGAGATGCAGTCTTGCGATAATCCCTACACAGCACGTTCTAGGGAGGACGCTGAGGATATTCTTTCCATTTACTCTTCCTGTTTTGGGAGCTCTCTGAAGTTGGGGTCTGTGCAAGAAATGCTGAGTGTAGAGAATAACTTCGCCTTTCTGAGTGGTTGCGATGAGGCCGGATCTCCAAGGGCGTTTATTTTCTGTCGCGTTATAGGAAGCGAATCGGAGCTCTTGTGGCTTGGGGGGATGCCAAGCATACGGAGACGAGGTAGTGCCTCTGCGCTTACGGCGGCGGCTATTAAAGAAGCATGTGCCCGCGGATCTCAGGCCATGCTGTTGGAAGTTTCGGAGTCAAATGAAGCGGCCCTTTCTCTCTATAAAAAGTTGGGATTCTTAAAGGTAGGCAAACGGTACCGCTATTATAGAACAGCTTCGGGAGAGAAGGTAGATGCGTGGCTGATGCGGCTGCCTTTAGAAGTTTGATGAGGTTCTCTAAGAAATAAGAATACGAAGCCGGTATATGCCTTTTTCATTTTCGCGAACGACTGGTGTCAGCGAGAGTATTTTATGTCCGAGCTCCGCCGCAGATCGCGGAACGTTTTCGAGGGCTTCGCCCTCCCTAAGCAGTATAGAGAGAATTCTACCGGGGCTCATTTCGTCAATAGCTAATCGTGTGTGAACAAATGTTAAGGGACAAATTTTGTCTGTTACATCGATTTCTTGGTCAAAGTATTCGCGGAGCATTTGAAGGCCACAAAGATTGTTCCTAGTTAGGGTAGAGTCTACCATGGTTTTTTCTACTACGCATTGGTTGTGTTGTGGGGCGCTCCTAAAGTATGCTTGGTGAGCATATGGCGTATGTGGCCGTGATTTTTAGACAGGAGAAGGGGTCATGACTTCGCGGATTGAAATAAAGTGTAAAGAACGGGGCTTGAAGATGACGGGGCAGCGGCGCACCATAGCTGCTGTTTTGTCGGATTCGACGGATCATCCGGATGCGGCTGCTGTGTACCGCCGGGCTGTCGTATTAGACCCAAGAATTAGTATGGCTACAGTATACAGGACTATCAGGCTTTTTGAGGATTGCGATGTTCTGGAGAAGCACGATTTTGGCGATGGTAGATCCAGGTATGAGGAGGTATCCGAGGAGCATCACGATCACCTGATTGATGTATCTACAGGGGCTGTTATTGAATTTCAAAATGATGATATTGAAGTGATCCAGAGAGAGGTAGCTAAGAAGCTTGGTTACGAGCTAGTTGACCATCGCCTGGAGTTATATGGAGCTCCACTGCCCCAGGGGGATGAGGAGTCCGACTAAGGCCTCATTAGCGAAGGCGAGTTAGTTTTTCGACAGGGGGGCTGGGGGCGATCAAGAATTATGGCAGCTGCGGAACAATTCGATGATTTGTACGAAGGTATCCGGTCGGGAGACCTCGAAGTTCGCCTAGCATCATCGCCAAATGATATCGATGCTTTGCAGGCGCTGCGGTATCGAGTGTTCTACAATGAAATGGGTGCGGTACCAGATAACCAAATGCGTGACCTAGAGCGCGATTTTGACCAATTTGATCCCGTCTGTGATCATCTCATGGTGACAGACGGCTCGCGCGTGGGGTCGAGCGGAGCGGTGGTGGGAACGTATCGTCTAAGTAGGCGGGCAAATGCGGAAAAATCTGGTGGATTTTATACAGCGGGAGAGTACGATATATCTGCGATTTTAGAACAACGCGGTGAAGTTTTGGAGCTCGGACGTTCCTGTGTCGCGGCTGATTATCGAAATGGACACACAATGGCTCTCCTCTGGCGTGGCATCGCCGCCTACGTGTTTAATTATGATGTGGCGTGGATGTTTGGATGTGCGAGCTTAAATGGTGTGGACATAAAGAAGCTCGCTATACCATTGTCCTATCTTCATCATTATCACATGGCTCCTTTGCGCATTAGGCCGCGAGCACTAGCAGAGCGTTACAATTCGATGGACCAAGTCTCCCAATCGAAGATCGAAAGGCGCAGTGCCCGCTCTTTGCTACCCCCTCTTGTAAAGGGTTACCTTCGCGTTGGATGTTTTGTTGGCGATGGAGCCGTGCTCGACTTTCAATTTCAAACTACAGATGTTTGCATTATTGTGAAGACAGATAGAGTGGCTGAAAAATACCGCCAACATTATGAACATGGTCGACATTCAACGTAATCCTGGATAGAGCCTATTCAAGGTGACCTTCTCGCCAAACGTTTTAGCAATCGTGCGTCTTTTAGCCTTTTTGGCCTGGACCTTTCTGTTACTGCCACTACAGGTGTGCGCTTTATTGGTGGGATCACGTCTAAGTTGGCGCATTCCCCGCCTATACCATCAGGGTAATTGTTTTCTTCTTGGCTTAAGGGTTATTGAGCATGGGGCTCCTGATAAATCACCGGCTGTTCTCTTTGTTTCTAACCATAGTTCCTACCTCGACATTATTGTTTTGGCGGCGTTAACAGAAGCTTGCTTTGTCTCAAAATCTGAGGTGGCCGGTTGGCCGTTATTTGGGGTGTTGGCTAGGCTGAATCATACAGTTTTTGTTAAGCGTAGGATGAGAGAAAGTGGTGAAAAGTTAGGAGAGATTAAAGCCAGATTAAGACAAGGCCAACGGCTGATCCTTTTTCCCGAGGGCACGAGCAGTGATGGGAACCGTGTTCTGCCATTTAACAGCACTTTCTTTGCTGCAGGAAACGCAAAGTGGGATGGCTTTCCAGTTAAAGTCCAACCTGTTGCTATCGGTTATACAAAGGTGTTGGGTCTTCCATTAGGGCGTGGGGATCGTCCTGCTCGTGCATGGTATGGCGATATGACTCTGGCCGGACACCTCTGGTCAGTATTTAAGTCGGGGCCAACTGATGTTGAAGTAGCTTTTCTGCCCTGTCTTACTTTATGTGATTTTGCTTCTCGAAAAGAGTTAGCAAAATCTTGTGAAAATAATGTTGCATTTGCGTTATCCGAGATTCTTAGAGGAACCTTTCGTGAAGGATAAACCGCCCCCGGTTGACACTTGGCGCCGCAGTGCTAGAGTTTTCATCTCAGTTAGGTGCTGAAGTCTACAGGGAAGGCCGGTGGGCCAGGGCCGGGAGTTGGTGTGAAATATTTAGCGAGTTCAAACTGGTAAGGGCTTGGGTACCTTAGGGGCTTGATGCTAAGTTAATAAGAAATGTCAATAAAACAACAAGCGCAATCCATAAAATCAAGTGCTACCAGATCGTTGTACATAAAAACATTTGGATGCCAAATGAATGTTTACGATTCTGATAGGATGTCGGAACTACTCGGAGAAGTCGGATTTGCTGAAAAATCGTCCGTGAATGACGCTGACATGGTTATTCTGAACACGTGCCATATTCGGGAAAAGGCGAGCGAAAAGTTGTTTTCTGAGTTGGGTCGGCTGCGATTAATTAAAGAAGCTAGAGGGCGTTTGGGAGAGCAGTTTATTGTGGCTGTGGCTGGTTGTGTTGCACAAGGTATTGGTAAAGAAATAACTCGCCGTTTCCCAGAAGTGGATATTGTTGTAGGCCCCCAGAGTTACCAAGAACTTCCAGACTTGGTCACCCGAGTGTTGGAGGCTGGGCAGTCGCGCTTAGTACAGACAGAGTTTCCGGTAGAATCAAAATTTGACTCCCTGCCAGGCACTAGAAGTCATGAAGGGGTTACAGCATTTTTGTCGATCCAAGAAGGCTGTGATAAATTTTGCACATTCTGTGTGGTCCCCTATACACGGGGAGCGGAATATTCCCGCCCCGTTTCTGAGATAATTTTCGAGGCTCGCTCTTTGGTGGAGTGCGGAGTAAAAGACATCACGTTACTGGGTCAAAACGTTAACGCTTATCATGGGCTTCGTGGAGATAACCAGAAGGCTTCTTTAGCAACTTTAATCGGGGCAATGGGGGAGATCCAAGGATTGTCGAGAGTTCGGTACACGACCTCACACCCAAGAGATATGGATGCCAATTTAATATCTGCCCATAAAAGGCTGCCCTTTTTAATGCCTCACTTGCATCTTCCGGTACAGTCCGGATCCAATAAAATTTTACGCGCCATGAATAGGGGCTACTCGGCCGAGGAATATCTGGGTATAGTTGATCAATTACGTGAGGCCCGGCCTGACATTGCTCTTTCCTCTGACTTTATTGTTGGGTTTCCTGGTGAGACCCAAGAAGACTTTGAGGCTACCCTGAGCTTGGTTGAGAAGGTGAATTTCGCTCAGGCATATTCCTTTAAGTATAGTCCGCGACCAGGCACACCGGCGGCCGATTTAAGTAGTCAAGTTGATCAAGAGATTTCCGCTGAGAGATTGGCTTGTTTGCAGCGCTTGCTTGACCAGCAACAGCTGAACTTCAACCAATCTAAAGTGGGAAGTAAACTCAAGATTTTGATAGAAAAACCCGGCCGGAATTTTGGGCAGATGATCGGAAAAAGCCAATATATGCAGGCTGTCCATGTGGGAGTGGGGCCTGCGAGCCAGCCCTTGCAGGTTGGAGATCTTATCGAGGTTGATGTGGTAGCTGGTAGCAAGAATAGTCTTGCTGGAGAAAGGGCATAAAAATGAAGGGAAAAAATTGGTAAAGGCTATAGTTACTCAGGAGGTGTCTCCCAAGAAGGAGCAACCGCTGTACGTCACCTTCAATAATAACTCGCTTTTGCCGGCTCTGTTCGGCAACCACGATAGGCACTTGGCGCAAATTGAAAAAGCGCTAAACGTTTGGGTCACAAGTAGGGGCAATAGGCTGGTCATAACTGGCCCACCTGACTCAGCAGCTGTAGCCGAGAGGGCATTGGTTTCTTTATATGGTCAGCTCGAGCGAGGGATCGAAATTGGTGATGGCGAGGTCTTTGCGGCCATTGGCAGTGCACGGATGGGAGAGAAAGGTGATAGCGAAAAGAGCCTTCACGTTCACGAGGGGGTCTTTATTCAAACTCCGAAAAAGAAAGTTTTTCCTCGTTCGGCGAACCAAGGTAGTTATTTGACCGCATTGCGAGAGACGGGGCTAGTTTTCGGGATTGGTCCTGCTGGCACCGGTAAAACGTATTTAGCTGTGGCGACGGCGTTATCTTTGATGATGAGAGGAGAGGTGGAGCGATTGGTGTTATCTCGGCCGGCAGTCGAGGCTGGTGAAAGGTTGGGTTTCCTCCCTGGTGACCTTAGGGAAAAAGTAGATCCCTATTTGCGACCCCTCTACGATGCCTTATACGATATGATGCCTGCTGAGCGGGTGAATAATTGCCTAAGCCGTGGCGATATAGAGGTTGCGCCTCTCGCATTCATGCGTGGACGGACACTGTCAAATGCCTTTGTTATTTTGGATGAAGCACAGAACACTACTGCAGTTCAGATGAAGATGTTTTTGACCCGGCTCGGTGAAAACTCCAAAATGGCCGTGACAGGGGATCTTTCTCAGATAGACCTCCCCAGAGGCGTAGAAAGTGGCTTGGAGCATGCCCTGCAGGTTGTTGGAAGGGTTGAGGACATAGACATTGTTAGGTTTTCGGGACGAGATGTTGTAAGGCATCAGCTCGTAACACGGATTGTAAATGCTTATGCTGATTTTGAGAAAAGGCACCATGGCCGAACAGGGGAAGGTACAGAAGGAATTGTATCTAGTGAGGTTAATGGCTGACAGAGCAGATACACTTACAATTTGTCTTAGAGACGATGAGCCAAAATGGCATAATCTGAAGTTTGATGTAGGTATGTGTTGTGAAGCGGCCCTGCGTGCTTCCTTTGAAGCAGCCGGTCAAATAGCAGTGAGAGGTGAGGTGAGCATACTTCTATCCAGCGACAGCGTCATTGCTAGGTTAAACAGAAAATATAGGGGTGTTGAGGGGCCCACCAATGTTTTGTCTTTTCCGGCGGCCAGTATTAGTTCTCGGTTTGAGCCTGAGATACCGCCCCTTTTGGGAGATATAGTTGTGGCTTTTGAAACCCTGGTGGAGGAGGCGGAGGCTGCGCGTATTACCATACGGGCTCACTTGGCCCACATGGTAGTACATGGTGCGTTGCATCTCTTGGGGTTTGACCATCAGGTTGGGGCAGAAGCAGAGGTAATGGAGAAGCTTGAAGTTGAATCATTACAAAGTTTGGGAATTGGCAGCCCTTACTTGGAGAGCTCTTTGAGGGGTTGATTGGACTGTGACTAATTCAAGAGACGGAAGTAAAGACGGAATTAACAAAATCGGTGCAGAATTTCAGACCACGAGCTGGCAGCTGGCAGGTTTCCTGGATACCTTTAAGGGCTTCCTAGGTTTTAAGTCAGGGAGCAATAGCTTTCGCGAATCCATTGAAGAGCTGATTGAAGAGCATCATGAGGATAGTGTGCCGGGTGCTGCTGAGGAACGCACCATGTTTCGGAACCTATTGGATTTTGGACGTCTGGATGTCGCTGACGTCATGGTTCCACGTGCAGACATCGTCTCTGTGCCCGCCGATATATTGCTCGATGAGTTAATCAGGTTGATATGTGAAAGGGGCCATTCGAGGGTTCCAGTCCATGCGGGTAGCCTCGATGATGTAAGTGGTATGGTGCATATTCGCGACGTCATAACGTACTGGAAAGAAAAGGCGGACTTTCAGCTTGGTTCCATTTTACGCCCACTTTTGTATGTTCCATCCTCTATGCGGGTTCAAGACTTACTCTTGGAGATGCGAGTAACAAAAATTCATATGGCCTTGGTCGTGGACGAATTCGGTGGGACAGATGGTTTGGTAACTATCGAAGATCTGGTTGAGGAAATTGTTGGTGAGATTGAGGATGAGCACGATCGGGTAAGTGAGCCGAGCCTTGTTAGAAGGAACGACGGCTTGCTTGATGCCGATGCACGCGTGGCGGTAGCAGAGTTAGAAGAACAAATAAATATAGACTTGCTTCCAGATAATCGTGACGATGAGATAATTACGCTGGGAGGGTTGGTATGTGAGTTAGTGGGGCGGGTTCCTTCCAGGGGGGAACTTATTGCCCATCAAAGTGGCCTCACATTTGAGGTTGTTGAAGCTGACCCCCGTAAAGTGAGGCGGCTAAGGGTCTATCCGGTAACATCAACCTTAGATAGCAATCAGACTGATTTGGGGACGGAAGGCTAGAATAGGCAAGTGCTAACAGGCCAACATTCCTCCTGGTTGCAGAGGCGGTCAGTCTGGGGCACTACTTCTCTTCTAGGGGCGGCGGGGTTGATTTGTGCGGTTGCTTTTTCTCCGTGGCATTTATTTCCTGTATTGTTTGTTAGTTTTTCACTTCTGTTGTGTGCTCTTTCTATAGCAAGGGGTTTGGGGCAGGCCTTTGTTTATGGATGGGTGTTTGGCACGGGCTACTTTGTCGGTGGATTGTACTGGTTAGAATATCCATTTGTTGTTGCTCACTTGGGTTCCGGGGTTGGTGTCGTTGCAGTGGTTCTGTTGTCAGCTGCTCTAGGGCTGTCAATCGGGGCGGTCTGTCTTTTAGGTAAATTAAGTCAATTAAGTGGTGTAAAATTATGCGCCGCCCTCGCGAGCTTATGGACCTTGGCTGAGTGGGTACGAGGCACCATTCCTTTGGGGGGGTTTCCATGGAACCTCATTGGGTACACTTGGGCGTTTTCTGATGAGTTAATTCAACTGGCTTCATTAGTTGGTGTGTTTGGGTTATCGGGTTTGACTATTTTTACTGCCGCGTTGCCGGGGGGATTGATTGTGGATTCCGCCTCCAGACCTCGGGTTTCCGCCTGGGTTGGAGTAGTCATGGTGGTAGTCGGCTTGGCGTGGCTATTCGGCTCCGATCGCCTCGGGAATGATCCTCAAACAATGGTTGCTAACGTGAATCTTCGCCTTGTGCAGGCCAACATTTTGCAGGGTGAGAAACAGGATTCCAGTCTTCGCAGGCAACACTTGCTTGACCATGTCGAGTTAAGTCAGACTTACAGTGATTATCCTATTACCCATATTATTTGGCCAGAGACAGCAGTAGCGTTTCCACTGGGTAAGGCACCGGCCATTAGGGAGTTCGTAAGCCAGGTAGTTCCAGAAAATGGGCTCTTACTAACAGGGGCAATCCGTATCCAACGCGGACAAAGCGGACAGAATCTAATTTGGAATGGGCTTACCGTGGTCAACGCTCATGGGGACGTGGTTGCTTCTTACGACAAGCGAAAGCTGGTTCCGTTTGGCGAATATATGCCCTTCAGGAAATGGATATCGTTTTCCAGGCTTGTAACAGAGGGCTTGGATTTTTCCTCAGGAAGAGGACCCAAAAACCTGACGATATCTGGTCTTCCGGCCTTTAGGCCGCTTATCTGCTACGAGGCAATTTTTCCAGGCGCTATAATTGATGGTCCGGATAGGCCCAAATGGCTTCTAAATCTGACCAACGATGGTTGGTTTGGATATACGTCAGGGCCTTATCAACACTTTACGCAAGCTAGAATGCGTTCAGTTGAGGAGGGCTTGCCGCTCATACGTTCGGCCAACACGGGTATTTCGGCCGTTGTGGACCCGTACGGGCGCATAATAGCAAGCCTGAATTTGGGAGAGGAGGGTGTTTTGGACTCCGGGCTACCTACTCATTTGGAAGAAGGCACTTTTTATAGTCTTTTTGGGAATACGCCCGTACTTTTATTTTCGCTACTTTTGTTGTGTGTTTTGGTGATTCGGAAGGCCAGGCCTATGCGCTAAAATGCGACACCCTATAGCCACAGGCACTCGAATAGGTTTCTGCTTGGATTGACAGGTTGGGGGTTTTAGGGCAGTGAATGTGGAGATTTTTCTTAGCAAGTGCTATTAGAAATTGAGCTGCTGTGGCGGCACAGTTTGTTTTTCCTTTTTCCTCAAGCAGGGGTGATAATGTCTGAATCAAACTATTTATTTACTAGTGAGTCTGTGTCTGAGGGCCATCCGGACAAGGTTTGTGATTTAATCTCAGACTCTATTGTTGATCGGTACTTGAGTGAGGACCCGGAGGCTAGAGTGGCGGTTGAAACAATGGCCACTACAAATCTAGTTATGATTGCTGGAGAAACCCGTGGACCTGAGATAAGCCCCGACGAAATTGAGCGGGTTGCGAGGCAGGCCGTGAGAGATATTGGTTACGAACAAAAGGGGTTTCACTGGCGAGATTCAGACGTACAGGTTCGTCTGCACAGTCAGTCTGCCGATATCGCAGTTGGCGTGGACTCTGCTGGAAATAAGGACGAGGGTGCCGGAGACCAGGGAATTATGTTTGGCTATGCTTGTCGGGAAACAGAGGCGTTAATGCCCGCGACAATTTTTTACAGCCATAAAATTCTGCAGTTGTTGGCCGAGAGGAGGCACTCTGGAGAGCTCGAGGGGATTGGGCCAGACTCCAAGAGCCAAGTAACATTGAGATATATTGATGGCCAGCCAGTTGGAGCAACTTCTGTTGTTGTTTCCACCCAACATGATCCATCCCTAGATCAGGATCGGGTGAGGGAGATTGTACGGCCAGAGGTTGAGAAGGTGCTGCCCGCGGGATGGATGTGTCCGGAGGATGAATTTTATGTTAACCCCACAGGAAGGTTCGTTGTTGGGGGCCCTGACGGCGATTGTGGCCTGACAGGTAGAAAAATAATTGTGGACACATATGGCGGTGCAGCTCCCCACGGGGGAGGGGCTTTCTCGGGAAAAGATCCTACCAAGGTTGATCGGTCGGCAGCCTATGCTGCCCGATATCTTGCTAAAAATGTGGTTGCCGCGGGTTTAGCAGATAAATGTACTATTCAATTGGCCTACGCTATTGGTATTGCTAAACCTTTGTCAGTGTACGTTAATACTTATGGTACAGGCTCTGTGGGAGAGGCCATTTTGGCCCAGGCTATACAGGGGGCTATGGATCTTTCCCCCCGCGGTATTCGCGAGCATCTTAAGCTAAATAAGCCCATTTATGCTCGGACTGCGGCGTATGGCCATTTTGGAAGAGAGCCCGACTCTGAAGGAGGCTTTTCGTGGGAGGAATGTGATTTGGTTCACAAGCTTACCTCCCTTACTGTTTGACTTTGGCCCTAAGCGATTACCCTTCAATAGACTTAGCTTCTTGGGGTCGGAAGCGAGGACGACCTATGAGACACGGTAGGGCAGCTTTGGTCCACGACCTGCTGCCTGTTTTTTGCATTGATTTAGTTGAAGAGGCGGACGGTACGGTCCGACAGCTAAACTTGGCACAGATGTTCGGCGATGAGGTGAAAGAGATTTGGTTGGAAGTGGGGTTTGGAAGTGGAGAGAACCTGGTTTCATGTGCTAAGCATAATCCCCAAGTGGGTATTATCGGGTGCGACCCGTTTTTTGAGGGCGTTGGAAAGCTGATATCACAAATAGATACAGAAAAATTAGAAAATATTCGTATTTATCCCGGGGATGCTCGGGCCCTTCTTCGAGCTTTACCTCCGTCCTGTCTTTCCAAGTTGTTCGCATTATTCCCAGACCCTTGGCCAAAGAGACGTCACCATAAGAGGCGATTGTTTCAGACAAGCTTTCTTGATTCTGTTGCTGGGTCTCTGCAGGATGATGGGGAAGTTGTTTTTTCAACCGACCATGCTGAATACGCACGCTGGGTGCTTGGCTTATTTTTGGAAAGCCCCTATTTTGCATGGGAGGTGAGATCAGCAGACGATTGGTTACAGCATCCTATAGGTGTTGTGAGTACGCGCTATGAGTTGAAGGCGCTTCGCGAAGGGAGGCGAAGCCTATTCTTAAGGTTTCGGCGTAAAGGGTTCGCCCTCTCTTCAGGAGGAAAAAGTTGTCTGGGCTAACGGCTTGAAGGCGATGCCGGAGCTAGTGTATACTTAATTCGTTGCTTTGTGAGTGGCATTGGTGTGGGCAGTTAGCCCACGTTTTTGTTTGGTGGGAGTGTTAGAGGACTGAGTGGGGCGATTATAGAGCGGGAAGAGGCTATCAGCGCACTGCTTGCGCCTGTTTTGGATTCCAAGGGCTACTCACTTGTAAGGGTCAGGATTATGTCAGAAGGGCAGTCCACCCTGCAGGTGATGGTCGAGCGATCTGGTGGCAAGGCTATAGAGCTCGAAGACTGTGCTGATGTTAGTGCGGTTGTGTCGGCCCTACTGGACGCTAAGGACCTGATGGAAGGGCCCTACCAATTGGAGATAAGTTCCCCCGGGATTGACCGCCCTTTAATGAATGCAGAAGATTTTAAACGATACATGGGCTATGATGCGTCTATAATCTGGAACGCAATTAGGAAGCACCGTCCCAAGTTAAAAGGCCGAATAGTGGGCGTTGCTAATGAAGCAGTAAAGATCCAGGCTGAAGGAAACAAAAAGATTATTTCGGTTCGTTTCGCAGATATTTGTGATGCTAAGTTGGTGCTTACAGATTCTTTGATAAAAGCTGCGGCTGATATGGACAGATAGTGAGTGATGGGATGTTGGAAGAATTAAAGCAAGGATTGGCTAGGCCGGAGTTGCTGCAAGTCGCAGATGCTGTGGCGCGCGATAAAAGCATTGATCGGGAAGTTGTCGTTCAGGCCATGGAACAGGCTATACAGACCGCCAGCCGGCGCAAATATGGACAAGAGCTGGAGATACGAGCCGAGATAGATAGGAGTACGGGGGAGATCCGGCTGAATAGAGTGCGTCATGTGGTAGAGCAAGTAGACGACGATGCCACCCAATTGGCGCTAGAGGCCGCCTTGGGCTGGGATCCAGAAGCAAAAATTGGGACTGAAGTTACAGAGGCTCTTCCGCCGATAGACTTGGGCCGGGTTGCGGCCCAGGCTGCTAAGCAGGTCATAGCCCAACGGGTGAGGGAAGCGGAGCGGGCGCGACAATACGAGGAATACAAGGATCGGGCAGGTGAGATTGTTAATGGCCTCGTCAAGCGAACTGAATATGGCAATGTGGTCGTCGATCTGGGGCGTGGTGAAGCCATATTGCGGCGTGACGAATCTTTGCCCAGGGAAACCTTTAGAAATGGGGATCGTGTTCGGGCTTTGATCTATGAAGTTAAGGAAGAAACACGAGGGCCCCAAATCTTTCTTACCAGGACACGGCCTGAGTTAATGAGTAAATTGTTCCGGCAAGAAGTGCCTGAAATATATGATGGGATCATCGAAATTAAGTCGGTAGCGAGAGACCCTGGTAGTAGGGCAAAGATAGCGGTGCTATCCAACGATTCTAGCATTGATCCAGTGGGTGCATGTGTTGGGATGCGGGGTAGTCGAGTACAAGCGGTGGTGAATGAGCTTCAGGGTGAGAAGATAGATATCATACAATGGAATCCGGACCCTGCGACTTTCATTGTTAATGCTTTGGCGCCGGCTGAGGTGACCAAAGTTGTTTTGGATGAGGAACAAAGCAGAATAGAAGTTGTCGTACCTGATGAGCAGCTCAGTTTGGCTATAGGCCGTAGAGGACAGAATGTGAGGCTCGCCTCCAACCTTACTGGTTGGGAAATAGATATTATGACCGAAGCACAAGAGTCAGAAAGGCGAAACGAAGAAGTTGCTGCAGCAACTGAAGTGTTTATGGAACACCTCAATGTAGATGATGTGATCGCCCATCTCCTGGTAACCGAGGGATTTACAGATGTTGAGGCGGTAGCTTTCGTTCCCACAGAGGAGTTAGCCGAGATCGAAGGTTTTGATGAGACACTTGCCTCAGAATTAGGGGAGCGAGCTCAAAAATATTTGTTGGAACGTGATGCAGAGATGGCAGCGAAGGGCAGAGATTTGGGTGTTACAGACTCTGTTTCTTCCCTAAACGGGGTGAGACCAGCGATGATCGTCCCTCTAGGGGAAAGGAACATCAAAACTTTAGATGACTTAGCGGACTTAGCAAGTGATGAGTTAAGGGAGATTGTTGGCGAGGCAAATTTATCAGCCGATGAGGCGAATGATATTATCATGGCGGCCAGGGCCCACTGGTTTGACGACGATAATATATCAGCGACATCGAGCGACCCTGAAGAAAATAAATAATGCGATGACTGATAACAAACCAGAAAACGCTGAACAGCGAGACAAGAAAAAACCGTTAGGGCTTAAGCGCCCCGGTCGTCTAGAGCTCAAAAAGACCGTCGAGAGTGGCCACGTGAGGCAGAGCTTTTCGCATGGGCGGACCAAAACGGTGCAGGTAGAGAAAAAGAAGAAGCGAACATTTCAGCGGAGCCAGACAGGCAATATGACTGAGGTTCAGCCAGCCATAGAGAGTTTTGCACCACCAAGCAGCGAACTGATTTCTGCATCAACTCCCGAGGAAGAAACGGCGATCCGGCAACTCACTATAGAGGAAAAAGCGGCACGGGCGCGGGCAGTAGAAGGAGCCTTGAAAGCAGAGCATGAGGTCAAGGAAGGGGCAATTCAGGATTCAAGTCAAGATGAGGCCGCAATAGCTTCTACCGCTGATGAGTCTCGAGGAGAGGCGCCTGTTGCGGAGCCGTCGATGTCAATTGACGAAGGGTTGGGAGCAGATCAAACGGAGCAGCTCGTAGAGGATGAACAGGATTCAAAAACAAGCGGAGCATCTTTGGAAGCTGCAGAGGGTCCGCCGAGTGCTCCTAGTTCTCCGTCAGAGAAATCAAAGGGGGCTGGTGCGAACGGGGCGGCGGGCGAGGTTCGACCAGCGGGGCGTGATAAAGAAGGGGACAGCGATACCGAAGACGGGGGACGCGGTGGCAAGGGTAAACGGAAAGGCGACGGGCGTCGCCTTTCTATAGGGCGCCAAGGCGTAAGAGGAAATAGAAGAGCAAGAAAAATGACCGTGTCCCAGGCCCTGAACGAGGAGGAGCGGCAGCGTAGCTTGGCCTCCGTGCGCCGCGCCAGGGAACGTGAGAAGCGAAGCGCTGAGGAACCGGCAGCGTTAAAGAAGATAGTTCGGGAGGTTACTATTCCAGAGGTTATCACTGTTCAAGAGCTTGCAAATAGAATGGCTGTTCGTGGTGCTGAGGTTGTTAAGGTCCTTATGAAGATGGGGCTTATGGCTACTATCAATGAGGTTTTGGAGGGAGATACCGCGGAGCTGGTCGTGGATGAGCTGGGTCACAAGGTCAAGCGGGTAAGTGAAGCCGATGTGGAAGTAGGCTTAAAGGGAGACGCGGATGAGTCTGCTGAGATGATGCCTCGGCCGCCCATAGTTACAATAATGGGGCATGTTGATCACGGGAAGACTTCATTGTTAGATGTGTTGAGAAACAGTGACGTGGTGGCTGGTGAGGCGGGGGGAATAACCCAGCACATTGGGGCGTACCAGATTGTAAATGAAGATGGAAGAAAAATAACACTGATTGATACTCCGGGACACGCAGCCTTTAGTCAAATGCGCGCAAGGGGGGCAAACACCACTGATATAGTTGTTTTAGTAGTGGCCGCCGATGATGGTGTGATGCCGCAGACTATAGAAGCGATTCAGCATGCCCAGGCAGCGCAGGTGCCAATAATTGTTGCCATCAATAAAATTGATCTGCCAGACTCCAACCCTGATAAAGTCCGTAACGAGCTGCTACAACATAATGTAATCCTGGAACATGTGGGAGGCGACGTGCTGTCCATAGAGATTTCGGCAAAGAACGGCTTAAATTTAGATAAATTAATCGAAAGCATCCATTTACAAGCCGAACTGATGGAATTAAAGGCTAACCCGAGTAGGTCTGGTGAAGGTGTGGCAATTGAGGCACGGCTGGAGCGAGGTAAGGGTGTTGTTACAACTGTGCTTGTGCAGAGGGGGACGATAAGGCAAGGTGACATCCTTGTGGTGGGTGATTCCTGGGGTAGAGTTCGTGCGTTGAGCGACGATCGGGGGAGCTCTGTAGATAGTGCGGGCCCCTCGCAACCGGCAGAGGTGTTAGGGCTAAATAGTATTCCTAGCGCCGGGGACGAGGTGGTAGTTGTTTCTGATGAAGCCCGAGCACGTGAGGTAACAGAGTATCGAGGTAAGTTAACAAGAGATCAGCGTGCGCTAGCTGCAAGACGGGGGACCGTTGATCAGATGTTTTCCGATATTGATGCTGGGGAGGCGAAGCAAGTGCCGTTGGTGGTTAAGACCGATACTCATGGGTCACTTGAGGCAATTCAGAGCAGCATTGCGAATCTAGAAACTGAGGAGGTTTCGGCTCATATTCTTCTATCAGGTGTCGGAGGCATCACCGAGTCGGATGTTTCCTTAGCTTCTGCATCTGGAGCGATAGCTATTGGCTTCAATGTGCGGGCTGATTCTCCAGCTCGCAACTTGGCTCGCCGGGATGGGGTGGAGATTCGGTACTACTCTATAATATACGAGTTGCTCGAGGAGGTCGGACAGCTGATGTCAGGCTTCTTGGCACCAAAGGTGGTGGAAAATACTTTGGGTTATGCTCGGGTTAAGGAGGTGTTTGCTGTTTCAAAGGTGGGCAAAGTTGCTGGATGTGAGATTACGGAAGGCCTTGCACGAAAAGGAGCGCATTTGCGCTTGGTCAGAGATAGCGTAGTAATTCACGAGGGTAAAATGTCGACCTTGAAGCGTCATAAGGACGACGTGCGGGAAGTCAAAGAAGGCCTTGAGTGTGGTATCGGAATTGATAGGTATCAGGACATCAAGGAGGGGGACGTTATTGAGTTGTTTGAGGCTCAAGAGGTTGCCCGTTCTATTACTGACGCGTAATTTGGTTGGTGGCGGCTGTGGATCAACCAACTCCATTTAATGATAGAGAAGCAAACCACAGGCCGTTTAGGGTGGGCGAACTTCTGCGCCACGCTTTAGGAGAGGTCTTTTTGCGTGGGGACCTTCGGGATCCTGGTCTGGAAGGTGCCCACATAACAATTTCTGAAGTTAGGCTGACACCCGACCTGAGGGTTGCGACCGTATACGTATCTGTTTTTGGGGAATTCGACCCCAAAGCCTTGTTGGAAGGTCTGAGGCGCGCCACCCCGTACCTAAAGGCCCGTGTAGGCAAAACTGTCAGGTTAAGACATGTCCCTAGATTATTTTTTAAGGTTGATCCCAGCGTAGCCGAATCTGACCATATAGCTGATATTTTGCATCGGCCGAAGGTTCGTAAGGACTTAGCCGTTCAGCCTGCCTATGAAGATGAGTCTTTTAACTAGTAGCGGAGGCCCCGAGCGGTCGCCGGGCGATTTTGGACAAAGGCATGGTTGGCTTCTCTTGGACAAAGACAAAGGGTGGACATCCGCCCAGGTTGTTAGCAGGGTACGTTCAGTTCTTGGGATCCGAAAGGCTGGCCACGCCGGGACACTTGATCCTATTGCGACGGGCCTTCTCCCGGTGGCACTTGGGGAAGCTACGAAAACAATTCCGTTTTTAGTGGACGAGACCAAGACTTATGAGTTCGTGGTGCAGTGGGGGGAGGCTACGGATACCGACGACGCGGAAGGTGTAGTGATTAGACGGAGTAACGTGCGGCCCAAAGAGGTAGATATACGGACTGCTTTGGCTGGTTTTCAGGGGGAGATTCTCCAGCGCCCCCCGGATTATTCTGCTATCAAGGTGAATGGAAAACGGGCATATCAGTTGGCTCGGGCAAAGCAGCCTGTGGCTTTGCCAAAACGCCAGGTGATGGTAGAGAAACTTGAGCTGTTGGAGGTCCTAAACGGAGATTCCGCGGCATTTAGGTTGAAGTGCGGTAAGGGGGTTTATGTGCGTTCCATAGCCCGCGACCTGGGTAAAACTCTTGGTACCGAGGGATGTGTGACGGAGTTGCGAAGGTTAGGGGTGGGAGCGTTTAATTTAACGGCTGCGATTTCTCTTGCCCAATTGGAGGAGCTAAAGGATATTAAGGACCTTGCTGGACGACTTCTGCCTTTAGCGGAGGGATTGTCGGGGGTGCCGGTTTTTTGTGTTGATCCAAACCAGGCAGCCCGGCTACGACAGGGCCAAGCAGTGGTTTTGACAACTGGCCCAACTATTGGTGGGGTGCGGGTTGAATCGCCTGCCGTGATGTGCGCGGTTTTGGCAGACCGGCCGGTGGCTTTGGTTGATTTCGTAAGGGGAGAGATAAGGCCGCGACGCGTGTTCAATTATGTGGCCTGAATGAATGTTGATGAAAGAGTTGGGGTTGGAATATGTCTATTACCGCTGAGCGGAAAAATGAATTGATAGCAGAATTTGGTCAAAAATCTGAGGACACGGGTTCGCCCGAAGTCCAGGTTGCTGTTCTCACGGAGAGAATTGTTAATCTCACTACCCATTTCAAAATGCACGGAAAGGATGTGCACTCCCGAAGGGGATTGTTAATGATGGTGAGTAAGCGACGAAGGCTTTTGGATTATCTTAAGAAGAAGGACGACCAGAGATACCAAAAGCTGATCGAGAAATTGGGTCTGCGCCGGTAAGATAAAAAGACGCATTTTCATGGCGTGTAGTCCGAGGGTGTATCTGAATTTAGGATTAAAATAACTAGCCTGTAAACCTGATAGAAGCATCATTTGTTGCAGGAGTTGGCCGGATTCTGGCGTGGGGCCAGTCTGGGTTTAGGGAAGGAGTTATAAAATGTTTGATGTTCATCGTAGAGAAATATCGTGGGGGGGGAGACCTCTTGTTTTTGAGACAGGCCGTATAGCCCGCCAGGCAGATGGTGCTGTAATGACAACTTACGGCGACACCACAGTACTTTGTACGGCGGTAGCGCAGAGGGCGGCGAAGCCGGGGGTGGATTTTTTCCCCCTCACTGTCAACTATCAGGAAAAAGCCTTTGCTGCGGGAAAAATTCCTGGGGGCTTCTTCAAGCGAGAGGGGAGACCCAATGAAAAGGAAACTCTAACTTCCAGGCTTATAGATCGGCCCATCAGGCCAATGTTTGCAGAAGGTTTTCGAAATGAGACCCAAGTTATTTGTACCGTGCTTGCTCACGACTTGGATAATGATCCTGATATAGTTGCCATGGTTGGGGCCTCGGCGGCGTTAACCATTTCGGGAATACCCTTCCTTGGGCCCATAGCCGGTATTCGTGTAGCCTATGTTGAGGACGAATATCTCGTGAATCCAAATCCAGCCCAACTGGCGGACAGCAAGTTGGATTTGGTTCTGGGCGGCACAAAGGACGGTGTTCTAATGGTCGAGTCGGAGGCAGCGGAGTTGTCTGAGGAGACTATGCTGGGCGCAGTTACTTTTGGGCACAAAGAGATGCAGCCTGTAATCGATGCTATCATTGATTTAGCTGAGGCTTGTGCTAAGGACCCCTGGGATTTGCCCGAAATAGATAAAGGGGAGGGAACAATACAGGAGCTTGTGGCTCCATTCGAAAAAGACTTCCGAGCGGCATATGAAGAAACAGTTAAGCAGGCGCGCGTTGAGAAATTAGAAGAGGTTAAATCCAACTTGCTCCAGACAGCCGCGGATAAAGATATAGACGATACCAAAATTCTAGATGCTGCTAAGAAACTGGAAAAAGGTATTGTGCGAAAGCAAATCCTCACTAGTGGTCAGCGTATTGATGGCCGCGATACAAAGACCGTCCGTCCCATAAGCGCTGAAGTTGGCGTTGTGCCGATGGCCCATGGTTCGGCACTGTTTACTCGTGGGGAAACCCAAGCGCTGGTGGTGACAACTTTGGGCACTGGTCAGGACGAACAAATAATCGATGCGCTGGAGGGCGAATACCGAGAACACTTTATGCTCCATTACAATTTCCCGCCGTATTCGGTTGGGGAGGCCTCTTTTCTTCGGTCCCCAGGAAGGCGGGAGATAGGGCATGGTAAATTGGCATGGCGAGCTCTCCGGCCGCTCATGCCTGAGAAAGAAAAGTTCCCTTATACCGTGCGGGTAGTGTCCGAGATAACAGAGTCGAATGGTTCTTCGTCTATGGCGACTGTTTGTGGAAGTTCGCTATCATTGATGGATGCGGGTGTTCCTGTTGATAGGCCGATTGCTGGAATAGCCATGGGTCTAATCAAAGAAGCAGATGACTTTGTTGTTCTTAGCGATATTTTGGGCGATGAGGATCATTTAGGCGATATGGACTTCAAGGTTGCTGGAACGGATTCGGGAATTACCTCTCTTCAAATGGACATAAAGATTACTGGTATTACAGAGGAAGTGATGGAGGCGGCTCTCTCTCAGGCTCGGGATGGTCGAATGCATATTCTTGGGGAGATGTCTAAATCAATTGATAGCTCCCGAGAAACTGTGAATGAACACGCGCCACGCATTACAACAATTACGATTCCTAAGGACAAAATCCGGGAAGTGATAGGACAAGGAGGGAAGGTCATTCGGGAAATAACCGAAGAGACTGGAACGAAAATAGATATAGATGATGAGGGAACAATAAAAGTCGCAGCTACCAGTTCAGAGGCTAGTGCGGCGGCGTTAGATTGGATAAAGGACATAGTTGCAGAGCCTGAGGTCGGAGTTGTATACGACGGAAAGGTGGTTAAGATCGTGGACTTTGGAGCTTTCGTGAATTTCATTGGTAATCGAGATGGTTTGGTTCATATAAGTGAATTATCCACAGAGCGAGTGCCGTCGGTGGCGGATGTAATTAACGAGGGGGATGAGGTTAAAGTTAAAGTGCTTGCTATCGATGATCGGGGCAAGGTTCGCTTGAGTATGAAAACGGTGGATCAAGAAACAGGAGAAGAGATTACATGACCAGTGTTAGCTAAGCTTAGCTGGGTACCTTTTCTAGCAGGGCGGATTCATGTAGTATGGCGGCCCCTCCCCTGGGGTGTCGTTAGGGGTTAAGAAGTAAGTCAAAAGTGGTTAAGGTATTGTTAATGGAACGTATGGAATCTTGACGTTGGACTGGCAGAAATCTTGTTATGAGCTAACCGACCTTCTGAGATGTGCCCGCGGCGAGCTCTTCGGTCCGGGCAACGCACGGTTACCCTTGCCGCCGATGCTCATGTTTGATCGTATTTCCAATATAGCCGATGAGGGGGGGGCCCATTCTAAGGGGCGGGCAACCGCTGAGTTAAAACTGCGATCAGATTTGTGGTTTTTTGATTGCCACTTCCCCAATGACCCTGTAATGCCTGGATGTCTGGGGTTGGATGCGCTGTGGCAACTTTTAGGCTTTTACCTTGGATGGCTAGGATTGCCTGGGCGCGGCCGGGCCCTCGGTGTTGGCCAAGTTAAATTTTCTGGAGAGGTCTTGCCTGCTGAAGCGACAGTTACGTACGAGATAGACATTAGGCGTGTAATTAACCGCAAATTAGTGTTGGGCATAGCCGATGGTGCCGTTTTGTTAAACGGGAAGAAAATCTACGGAGCTGAGAACCTTCGTGTAGGTTTGTTTGGTTCTATGGATGGCGTTGGGGCAGAGGCGTAAATGGTGCGGCGCGTAGTAGTAACTGGATTGGGTGTAATTTCCAGCATAGGAAATAACAAAACCGAAGTACTAAAGGCGCTTCGTGAAGGTCGCTCTGGCATAGATTTTGCCGAAGAATACGCGGCTATGGGATTCAGAAGCCATGTGCACGGTTCCCTGGATATTGATCTAGATGCAGCAATGGATCGAAGGTTGCGCCGCTTTATGGGTGATGGGGCTGCATACAATTACTTGGCAATGGACCAGGCAATAAAAGATGCAGGTCTAGAGAGCAGGGAGGTTTCAAATCCCCGTACGGGAATGGTTATGGGGTCGGGCGGTCCATCGACAAAGAATCTAGTAGATGCCGCCGATATACTCAGGGAAAAAAAGGAATCGAAAAAGGTTGGCCCTTTCATGGTGCCCCGTACGATGTCCAGCACCAACTCAGCGACGCTTGCTACACCATTCAAAATTAAGGGACATAGCTACTCTATAAGCTCGGCCTGTGCAACCAGCGCTCATTGTATTGGGCATGCTGCTGAGCTCATACAGTTGGGCAAACAAGATCTGGTGTTTGCGGGTGGTGGCGAGGAGCTCCACTGGAGTTTGTCAGTTCTTTTTGATGCAATGCCGGCCTTGTCGTCAAAGTATAATGGTACGCCGACCAAAGCCTCCCGGCCTTACGATATAGATAGGGACGGATTCGTAATTTCGGGTGGCGGGGGAGTGGTCGTTTTAGAGGATGCAGAAAGAGCGATCGCGCGCGGAGCAAAAATTTACGGCGAACTGACTGGTTATGGAGTAACTTCGGATGGTTTTGATATGGTTCAGCCTTCGGGTGAAGGGGCAGTGCGCTGTATGAGAATGGCGTTGCCCAGCAGTGGGGCTAAGGTTGATTATTTAAATACTCATGGGACTGGAACGCCAGTGGGGGACAAAAAGGAGCTTGGTGCTATTAAGGAAGTTTTTGGCGATGGGAAATCAGTGCCGTATTTTAGTTCGACTAAATCTTTGACTGGTCATTCTCTCGGCGCGACGGGGGTTCACGAGGCGATTTACTCCCTCCTGATGATGGAGGGGGGGTTTATTACAGCTTCTGCGAATGTTGATAAGCTAGAGCCTGAGGCAGCAGATATGCCGCTAGTCGTGGAGCTAAAAGAAGGTATGAACCTTGAGACAATTATGTCTAACAGTTTTGGGTTTGGTGGGACAAATGTGTCCCTGGCCTTTTCCCGTTTTGAAACCTAACTAGGTTAGACGGCGGTTCCATAAAGTGAATGGCTCTTTAAGCCAATTGTTAAAGGGCAAAAAAGGCCTAGTTATGGGCGTGGCTAATGATCGTTCCATTGCGTGGACGGCGGCTGCTGCTGCCAGCCGTGCCGGTGCACGACTCGCTTTCACCTACCAAAATCATGCGATGGCCCGGAGGGTTGTTCCCCTTGCTGAGAGTCTTGGAGCAGAAATCACAATTCCTTGTGACGTAGCCGACGGAGATGAAATCGATTCGGCATTTGATACCATTTCGGAGCATTGGAACAGTATAGATTTTGTGGTGCATGCCATTGCTTTCTCGGATCGAAATGAACTCAAGGGCAGGTATGTCGATGCAAGTCGAGAGAACATGCTGAATAGCCTGTTGGTGTCCTGTTATTCTTTTACTCGTGTGGCGCAGAGAGCCGCATCTATGGCAAATTTTGGTGCGAGCTTGGTCACCTATACTTTTGAGGGATCTCGTCATGTGGTTCCCAGTTACAACGTAATGGGAGTGGCCAAGGCTGCTCTTGAGCAAAGCGTTTGTTACCTTGCCGCTGATTTGGGTTCGGCAGGGATACGGGTTAATGCTATTTCATCTGGGCCGATGCGCACTCTCTCAGGAGCTGCGATAGGTGCGGGACGAGCTATACATCGCTGGGCTCGCCAGAACTCGGCTCTGCGGCGGGATCTCGAGCCAAATGATGTTGCTAATACGAGCTTATACTTGTTGAGTGAACTGTCCTCTGGAGTTACAGGCGAGGTGCATCACGTTGACAACGGCAACAATATAGTGGGGGTGACTCCCCGCGGATGCTAAACTCAGAGCTAAATTAAAGCTAGGATTTAATCCAGTGACCTTGATTTTGCCCTCTTGCTGTGTTGGACCCCAACTGTCACACTGGTGTCAAAACACGTGGTATTGGAATGATTTTTTCAGACGGACGTTTTGATGCTAAGGCCCTGCTTCAGGGCTCTAATATCCGGCCGACCCGGCAAAGATTGGGTTTGGCAAGCTTGCTGTTCGGGAAGAAAAATCGGCATGTCACCGCGGAAGCTCTGCACCAAGAAGCCAACGATCGTGGGCTGCGAATGGCGCTGGCTACAGTCTACAATAGCCTCCATTCCTTTACGAACGCTGGGCTCCTGCGTGAGGTGGTTGTGGATGCTGGCTGTAGATATTTTGATACGAACGTTAGTCATCACCATCATTTGCTCAGGGAGCAAACGGGCGAGCTAGTTGATGTAGATCCGGGCCAGTTAGAAGTCCGAGGCATCCCGGACTTGCCTCGGGGGACCTCTGTTAGTCAAATTGATGTCGTGATACGAATAAAGTAGAAAGTTTGAAGCCCTATAAGTTTAGAATAATTCTAAAAATATTGACTAGGCTTTGAGGGCGTTGCATAGTGGACTAGGATCGCTGGCAAATCTTTCGTTTTTTTGTCGTTGGTCGATATTTCTAATTTTTTGAGAAGGGAACCTTTTGTCATGAGTCTAGCGGGAACTAAAACTGAACAGAACCTTAAGGATGCCTTTGCGGGCGAATCGCAAGCTAACCGCCGGTATTTGTTTTTTGCCCAAAAGGCAGACGTGGAGGGATTTAATGATGTATCGGCTGTGTTTCGTTCCACGGCTGAAGGAGAAACGGGGCATGCCTTTGGGCATCTCGAGTTTCTAACTGAGACTGGTGACCCGGCAACTGGCCAACCAATCGGAACCACGGCAGACAATTTAAGAGCAGCGGTCGCGGGTGAGACCCATGAATACACAGATATGTACCCTAGTATGGCTAAGGCGGCTCGTGAAGAGGGCTTCGAGGAGATTGCTGATTGGTTTGAGACTCTGGCTAAGGCCGAAAAATCCCATGCCGGCAGGTTCCAGAAATCTCTTGATGGATTGGGGTAATCTGGGTTTGGCCTGGCCAAAGAGTTTTGTTTTCTGGGCTCCGTTGCCTTGAAGTGAATACATAATAGCTAGGGATCTACCTATGGAAGGTGGCCTCGGAGCCCCAGTGAGAAATCCTCATGGCCTTGATCGGCCAGATTATCTTGATGAGGCTGACTTTGAGCTGGAGGCTCGCCGGGTATTTGATATTTGTCACGGATGTAGACGCTGTTTCAACTTGTGTGGGAGTTTTCCACGACTATTTGATTTAGTTGATTCCTGTGAGACCGGGGAAGTCGATGGGGTGGTCGCCTCTGACTTCGGGAAGGTCATGGATGCTTGTACCCTTTGTGATATGTGTTTTATGGCTGCGTGCCCATACGTTCCTCCTCACGAATTTAACCTCGACTTCCCCCACTTGGTTGTACGATACAGGGCCATACAAAATTCTAAAGGGTTTGGGTCTTTCATAGATAGGGAGCTCGCAAAAACTGATCGAAATGGAAGGCTTGCTAGGCCGATCTGGCGGCTTGTTAACTGGCTTACTGGTACTGGGAATAGAATTAGCAGACTGATTCTGGAATGGTTGGCTTCTATTCACCGTGAGGCAAATTTACCTAAATATTTTAGTGGAAAGTTTTCTGGTAGGAACGAGGCGGGGGTGCTTCCAACCAACACTGGGGCTCCGGCGTTTGGTCGGAAGGTGGTTATATTTTCCACGTGCTTCGTAACCTATAATAATCCAAGGATCTGTAAATTGTTTCGGCAGGTACTCGCCTTAAATGGAGTTGAGTCGGAGATTGTTTATCCGGGTTGTTGTGGAATGCCTCAGTTGGAAAGGGGCGATCTCGGAGCGGTTAGCGCCAATGCGCATCGTATTACCCGCGAACTCGCCGGTTGGATAGAAAAGGGTTACTCGGTAGTAGCCCTAGTGCCCAGTTGTGCGCTCATGCTAAAGTTTGAGTGGCCTTTGATATTGCCGGAAGATCCAACGGTTCGTTTAGTGAGTGCCAACACAGCTGACTTATCCGAATATATAGTTGATATAGCTAAAAATGAAGGATTGGGGGTGGAGTTGGAGAGCTTGAATGAGGATGTTACCCTGCAATTAGCGTGCCATTCTCGTGCTCAAAATATGGGCATCAAAGGGGCGGAAATGTTGCGCCTAATCCCTGGTCTGGATCTCACCATCGTGGAGCGGTGTTCGGGCCACGGTGGTCTTTGGGGTGTAAAACAGGCGAATTTTGATACTGCAATCAAGACTGGGAGAGCTGCCGCCCGGCAGGTAATGCAAAAGGGAAGCTTGTTTGTGGCTTCTGAGTGCCCTCTCGCTTGTGATCACCTCCGCCAGGGGATTGAAAAACTCAATCCCGGCGCGCAGCCGCAGAGCAAGTTCGGTCACCCTTTAGAACTATTTGCTAAAGCTTGTGGGATTGAGGAGGTAAGTCGAGAGCCATGACTAGAAGGGAAATTTCACTTAAAGACGTAATCCCTATGTCGGAATTTGGAAAGACAAGAGCAGAACATAGAAGAAACCTAATGCCCGTAAAACGGAGGCGACGGGTGGGCGTAGGACCATGGGCCACCTTTTATTTTGAGAGTTATGAGACTATGTGGTTCCAGGTGCATGAAATGCTGTGGATTGAGGGGGGTGGGGATACGCAAATCCCGGGTGAGTTGGCGGCTTATAATCCGTTGATTCCCAAAGGTCGGGAACTAGTGGCGACCCTCATGTTTGAAATAGAGGATCCAGGTGAAAGAGTGCGCCTGCTGACAAATCTGGTGGGTGTAGAAAAAACAATTTTTCTCACCATGGCGGGGCAACGAATACTGGGCCTAGTTGAAGAGGAGGTAGGACAAGCAAGATCAGATAGGAAGGTCTCAGCTGTGCAATTCGTGCACTTTCCTTTTACAGACGATCAGGTTACATCTTTTCTAAATGGTTCTGAATCGGTTACGCTACAAATCGATCACCCTGCATATAGCCATGGATCGGAATTAGGTAAAGACGTGCGAAATGAGCTGGCACTCGATTTTGATGCGGCTTAAAAAATATTTTGGCCCGATCATCTAGTCAGCCTTTCGCCTGGATAGACTCCCCATATTTGATCACGTCTGATCCAACCACGGTAGGGTTCAAAGTGGATGCGACACCAGGTTTTTGTGCAGTCGAGAAGTTTGCCATATGCTCCTGCCTCGATTTTTGCTATTGCCGCAGATGATGCTTCCGGCTTTCGATGAAGTTTAAGCTCATCTTTCACATGCTCTTTTTGTAAAACAATAGCAAAACGCTTTCCTGACAGCATCACGCTATGAATCCAACCTTCTACGTTATCTACGTCTCTAATTAGCCTCCAGTGGTCGAACTCGTCGATTACTTCAACTGGAAAGCCTTTGCGAAGATATACCCAGTTTATTGGATATTGATCACCCGGACCAGCTCTTGCAAAAACTCGATCATCTTTAAGGCTCACGAACCGAGGGATCGGTAGTCCACTCTCTGCATCCGAGTGGCCTGGTGATACAAATACCAAGCCACTAAAGACTAAAGCTAAAGGTATATTCTTAAGTTTCTTCAGCAAAATGTCAGAGGCCATATTGGGTTTCAGCTGTTATGCTTGAATTAGAGGACTGAGTATGAAAACAATTATAGACTGGTAGCTATAATATTAACCAGCTTAGACTGAGAGTTTTTGATGGAAATGGTCGTAAATTAGATGTTGAAAGATCCAAAGGTGGTTGTAACCCGGCGGCTTCCAGAGCGGATAGAAGCGCGAATGAAGGAGTTATTTGATGCAGAGCTCCGGGATCCCGATGGCCCAATGTCTAGATCAGAGCTTTTCAATGCTGTGGCGAGAGCAGATGTATTGGTGCCCACCGTTACTGATCGAATCGATGAAGAGGTGCTCGAGTACGCTGGTAACCAATTAAAACTAATTGCAAATTTTGGGGCCGGGGTAGATAACATCGATCTCAAGGCCACTGGGAGAAAAGGCATTGTGGTCACTAATACCCCCGGGGTTTTGACGGAGGACACGGCGGATATGACTATGGCAATGATCCTTGCCGTACCTCGCCGTGTGGTGGAGGGAGAGAGACTAGTGTCCTCTAATCAGTGGGAAGGCTGGGGACCCAGCACAATGCTGGGACATCGGATTTGGGGAAAGCGCTTAGGGATCATAGGGATGGGCCAGATAGGAACCGCGGTGGCCCGGCGAGCGCAGGGCTTTGGTCTTTCCATTCATTATCATAACCGGAATAGGCTCCCCATCAGTGCCGAAGAGGAGCTAGAGGCAACCTATTGGGAGAGTCTTGATCAGATGTTGGCTCACATGGATATAGTTTCTGTTAACTGTCCCCGCACTCCAGCCACTTATCATCTGCTTTCTACTGGGCGTTTGTCTTTAATGAAGCCAGACGCCTATCTGGTTAACACATCTCGTGGAGAGGTCGTGGATGAGGCCGCACTTGCTACCATGCTGAGGCAACGGAAATTAGCTGGGGCTGCTCTTGATGTGTTTGAGCACGAACCGGCTATAAACAAGGAACTAAAAGAGTTGAGTAATGTGCTTCTTTTGCCTCATATGGGTTCCGCTACTATCGAAGGAAGGATCGATATGGGAGAGAAGGTGCTAATCAATATACGCACCTTTGTTGATGGGCATAGACCCCCAGACAGAGTTATTGCTAAGCTTATCGAATAAAAAGCAGGGTAACTGCCAGCTAAAACATATTACTGATGGAGCCTTGGCAAGGCCGGGATTAGATGAAGACAATATTGCCTTCCGTTTCGGTACTGTTAAGGAAAGTCACAAGGCCGCCGGGTTCAAAGTGTAGATCTTTTCGCAATTCGTCTGCCTGGATACCTTCGGCCTTTAGCCCCATTTCGCAGACAAGGAATTTAACACCCATGGAACTGCAGGCCGCAAACAATTCTTCGAATCCGGCTATCCCCCTACTTTGATTTGTTGCATCCTGGCCAACACCCTCAGTGTCTGCTTTTACATTAGTGAAGGTCCCCCAACCCGGAACTCCAGAGCTATCCATAGTCACTGCTCGAATGGCGCCCATTGTAAACATTATAGTTACGTTCATGTTAGTAGCGGAGGCGGCCGCTGCAGTTGCGAGGGCATAGTGAACTTTTCCAAAGTCGCTAGAAAAGGCGATGATTGAGAGAGATTTTGGTTTAGCCATATTATTTTACTCAGAGTGCTCTGACAGATTGATAATGCTTGGGGTTTCCCCACACAGAGGGCAGTTTGGGTCTGGTTTAACCTTTACCTTGCGCCAAGTTGTATCTAGTCCGTCATAGATCAGCAGATAGCCAGAAAGGCTGTTTCCGATCCCCAGCAGCTCTTTGAGTGCTTCTAGAGACTGGGTGGAGCCCACAACTCCGCCAAGGGCTCCAAAGACTCCTCCTTCTGAGCAGGACGGGATTAAACCGGGTGGAGGTGGCGCAGGAAATATACAGCGGTAACATGGGTTGCCATTACCGAGGTAGGGTTTATAGGTAGCTATCTGTCCTTCAAAGCGAAGAATGGCGGCGGAAATTAGAGTTTTAGATGAAAAATAGCAGGCATCATTGAGTAAAAAGCGAGTTGAGAAGTTATCGCTGCCGTCAAGAACCAAGTCATAATTAGACAATAGCTGACGGACGTTTTGGACGTTAAGCCGTTCGGAATAAGGTACTATTTCAATTTCAGGATTCAGTTCTTTGACAGTGTGTTTCGCACTGTCCACTTTGGCCATCCCAAGCCTTGCTGTAGTATGAAGTATTTGCCTTTGAAGGTTGGAAACGTCAACAATGTCGTCGTCAACTAGCCCAATTTCCCCAACACCCGCGGCAGCTAGGTACATTACTGCTGGAGACCCTAGCCCCCCAGCCCCGACGACAAGCACTTTTGAGTTTATAAGTTTCGTTTGGCCAATACCTCCTACTTCGGGGAGGATAATATGCCGGGCATACCTTTCTATCTGCGGGGCAGTTAGCCGCACGGAGCCCCCTGTGGTGTTATTTTTTTGCATATCGTTTGTCTTCTGAGGTAGCTCCGGTCGACCCGAAGCCCCCGTCATTCCGGATGCTTTTCGGCAGGCTTTCAATTTCTTGCCAGAGCACGTGTGTAATCGGTGCGACGACGAGTTGGGCAATTCGCATCCCGCGCACAATTGTCTGAGCCTTCTCACCAAAATTTGCTAAAATTACATTGATTTCCCCTCTGTAGTCCGAATCTATGGTGCCGGGGCTGTTAAGCACAGTTAACCCCTCCTTGAGGGCTAGCCCTGATCTTGGTCGAACCTGAGCTTCATAACCATTTGGAAGGGCGATAGCGAAGCCAGTTGGAACTTTTACCCTGCACATCGGGTTTAGGGTTATGGGTTCTTTCGGAGCAGCTTCTAGGTCCATCCCGGCACAGCCTTCTGTCATATAGGTGGGGCAACGATTATTTAGAGCATTAGGTAAACGCTTAATGGAAATCGTTAGGCTGAATGGTTTGGTCATAAGCGTTTGTTGCTTTCCAACTGGCGGACAATTTTCTTAGCTAAACGATCAGCAACGGCAGTTTTGCTAATTTGTGGCCATTCCTCTACACCTAAATTATCGACTAAATGGACTTTGTTATCTGTTCCACCGAAAACTGTTGTTCCGTTTGAAACGTCGTTAGCTATAATCCAGTCACAGCCCTTGGCTGCCCGTTTGTTAGTGGCGTTTTCAATAACATTTTCAGTTTCGGCTGCAAACCCTACGACTAGTTCCGGGCGGTTTTGGTTCTGTGCACTGATGTGTTTGAGAATGTCAGCGTTTTCCACTAGCTTAAGAGTTTTAGTAGTGTTTCCCCTTTTAATTTTCTCTTCAGCCGTCGCTCCTACTCGCCAGTCGCCGACTGCGGCAGCACAAACAGCAACATCCACTGGAAGACAATTCAGACAGGCCTCCATCATTTCCTTGGCGGTTGTTATCCTGATGATAGTTGCGCCTGTCGGGTCGGGCTCATGAGTGGGCCCGGTTACTAGGGTTACTTTTGCGCCATACTGAACTAAGGCTTGAGCGATGGCGTGTCCTTGCTTGCCAGAGGAGTAATTGCCAATGTAGCGAACTGGGTCAATGGGCTCATATGTTGGACC
>MDTE01062037.1_pt1 | contig 41423 bp, 45 predicted proteins | sample 811231 | NCBI WGS metagenome assembly MDTE01 (sample SAMN05326651, study PRJNA326480) | marine metagenome | isolation source: seawater | place: Indian Ocean: Red Sea | collected 2010
GGCAACCGCAGGAAGTACAGGATGGCAGAGATTCATCTGGAGGAACTACTGGGTTAACCTCATCTTGATACACATCATAGATTAGCATCAAGTGGATATTGTCGTGTATCCATGAGCACATCTCACAACCACATCCAGATATGTATTCATTCTCTTGTGGCTTCCACCATCGTCTGCCGGAGGGAATGGATCCTGATCCGGTTATGTTATGGTTGAAGTCTGAACACTCTGGACTGCAATAGCTACCCCATGAGGGGCCGTGTGTGCTGTCATTCTCATGGTGGATCTTAGCGCAAAAGCTATTCTCGCATTGCAGACGATCCCTCCAACAACTCCTGCACCATATGGATTCTCCTGCTATGACACGTATTCTTTCATCACCATCTGAAATGTTTATGTCATCACCGCAATGGTCACAATCAATGTACTGCGGTCTTTCCCCATACCCACGCTCTGTATCGGGATACCGTTCCCTTGAGCAGTCAGGACATGGAAGAACAGACCTAGGTGGAGTGCCCCCATACCATGATCTAGGATAATGAAATGTATCATGGCAGAATGGGCAGTAACGTAACCCATTCCTTACAGCACATGGCTGACATACACGGAGAGCACTGTGCTCTGCATGGTGATGATTGTATACCGTCACATCATTAAACTCAACAGAGCTTGTGTAATCATCATCCCCGTATAGAGGACGACGGATATCTTGACTCTCTTCACTCTCTTGTTCCCGCCTTCTCATCCGTATGAGATAACTATCTGATGAGCGGGGTTGCCCCATTGTTTCGGGTACATCATCAAGGGGTGTATCACAATGGTAGCAACACGTTACTCCCTTCATCTGTCATCTCTTAAGCTGATGGTTTCCCATCGCTCATCCTGATGTGAGAGATGTTCGTGCATAGACTCCAATCCAGATGGGAAATAGAAGTATTTCCTTACTGACCTTAGCTTGCTTGGCTTCGGGTAGCTGGAAGGATGCAGATGGCGGAGGGAAGGGACATCCGCGCAATGCTTTATCTGCTCCTCATAGGACAATGCATTGTAATCCTTCTCCTCCATATCGTAAAATCTGCATACGTCCTCTCTGCGAGCACGTATACGATGGGCACGGTAACTTTCACCAGTGCGATACACAGGACCGTTACGGAACCAAGCAGATTTCCATGATCCCTTATGGATATGGGTATCTGTGATGAACCTATGGCCTCCGTAGCTTATTATCTCATTGAGATTGACGAGAGTGTATCCGCATAGGGCATCCCGTCCTGCATCCCCACCAAGTGTATTCTCTGTTGTCATACTGAGGAATACAGATTTCCAAAGCTCAAATGCTGATTCAGCATTGGTAGTATTGATGGCATCGACAATCTCACTTCGATCTGGGAGCATTGCGAGAGTACTATTGACCTTCTCTATGCTTGCTCTCGCCATGCAATGTCGAACCGCAGACTGTGCCCACCATGTCCACATAGGGTGTGATAGGGGCCACGGTGACAGGGTTCGATACTCTATAATGGGCATATATTCATAGTATTCCTGATCCCAACCCTCCCTTTCGTACATACGGATACGAAACTCTCCTGCCTTGCCATACCCTAATGTCTCACGGCGAACCTTGGATTGCTCATCCCATCCTGCGAGATGGTTCATAAGCACATCGACCAGACCGACAGTCGCATCGCATAGAGCGATTCGATTTGTGAATAATTCAATCATGCTTTCAGGGTCACGTTCATAGTCATAGCAATGCTGATCTGCTGTGGTATGTACATGGAACCCCGCACAACGGTATGGTGTACTCTGGGCATCGACTTGGCACCTACTGACAGATGCCGTCATATCTGGATTGAGAACCTTGGAAGGTGAACACCCAAACTCAGATACAGATGGGAGATCCTTATGCTCCTTACGGAGACGGGCCGATGGTGCGAATGTCACAGCACTTCGGTTAGGGATCTTCCCCTTCACCCATGCAGTCTTCATGGCCCTATGAACCTCCCACAATTCGTATTGTGTATTTTCTGTGGTGGTTTCAAGGCATGAATTATGATCGGGGCGGATTTCAACAGCCGCATTGTCGTATATGACAGTGTGGCGTGAGTCCTCTGTGCCAGAATTACTTATGAACAAAGATGCAGGGATGATCATGCCATCCCCATCTAGCACAAGGAACTCTGGATCTAGGCCACTCTGAGGCATTTACCCATTCTCCTGATGAGATGGTAGATTAGTTGTGGATTTACGAGATTCTACTAGACGATTTAGGTGGTCCCCATACCATGAGAGAGTTGGCTCGGATAGTCCGGGCGCGGTATTCACTTCAATTACGTATGCCCTTATAGGGCCTTGGCGCAGTTCGGTGTTGTGTCCATATACGATATCGACCGCACCAAAGTCGAGTCGTAATGCTGATACAGCAGCTATAGCCTGTGTCCTTACGCCTACTGGTATAGCATTTACAGGCACACGATATGTGAATCCGCTATCGAGATTCCAGATACCAAGAGCAGACGGCAGATCACCGATAGACATCAATTCCCTGATGCGGGTATTGGCCCCGACGACATGGACACGAAACTGCCGTAGCTTGTATATGGCTTTGACAGATAGGTCATGCTCTGATAGTAGATGCCATCCCGTATGAGCGAGTTGGCTGAGTCCCCGACCACCAGTAGGTTGGCGACCAGCTATGTTATTCCTCGCATAGAAATGTGCCCATCGCTTAGGGATGCGTCTGCCTTCACCCTCAATGAAATCCGGTATACGTATACCCTCATCCCTGAGAATACCTAGCTGTTCGCCCCTATTGTTATACTGCAATAACGACCCTCTTAGATTGACGGTAATGGGAGCACGAAATCTAACTCTCGCAGATGTTCCCCATCGGATGAGGAATGGTGGACGCTCCTCCATATATAGAGCATTCTCTGCGGGCATGGCAGGTATGTTCATATGTTCTGCCAGTCTTGGTGCGGATTCACGACCCGCTTGATGGTAGATAATCATATGCCTTGTGGTTTGTGTTGATTGTATAGGGGATACTACTGTAACGGTCTTAGCCATCCTTTGCCGTTGGGCCATACATACTCCATGTCTTTGGGTATGTCAAACCAAACTGCATAGTAATCGGGATCTTTTCTCCTGAGATTGGATTTGTGAGAGGTATGGAAGGCTTTATCACCCATCCAGAATGGTACATCTGTACTGCTATTCGGGAACATGGCCCTATATGCTTCGATTTTATCGGCGCAAGTGTCTTGGTAGCCTCGCTGAACCCATTCGTTGCATATAGCTTTGCCATAGTCCACCAAGGAATGTTCGTAGCCCTTCCACATCAGGGTAGCAGGATGGTTTACCCACCCCTTGGATTCACCATTCAATGCCTTGAGTATCTGCAATACTTCGACTCGCTGTTTGCCTAGTCTCCGCATATCAAGGGCCATTGCTGATAGTTTGTAATCTGGATATGGAAGGAATGTTTGCATTGGACTCTCCTTTATCGTCGTTCAAGCATACGTATAGAGATAGAAAGAAAAAACCAGATTAGAAACACAATCTGGGCATAACGGTATATTGTTACATCATCTTGCTTCAAAATGCCAACCTCCATTTGGATGATGTGGGGTCGGCCAGAAGCGCACCTTGAAGTCTATATGGGTGTCAAGTCCACTTTTTCTCTATGCGTTCCATGCCTATACCACCGTATACTACGTTTGTGCGCGTTCCTCTTCCCGTACATAGGCGTACGTGTTGTATAGAGGGGTATGGTATACATCTATACCACATCGGGGAGAGGAATACGGTTAATTCAGTTGCCGATAACTGTTAATTCAGTCGCTAGCATTAATGACTGCATTAGCATAGACAGACCCATCCGGTTCCCCTGTTAAATGGGCTCGGATTCTTCTTGCATCTCCGACGTTATAGCTAGCGAGTGCAGTATACCATTGGCCTGTCCGATCATAGAGCATACGCAGGTAGGAGAATCCGCAGGCAAGGTTGTCAGCAGGCGCATATAGATCTCTTTTAGATAGCGAACAGTGTGCTCGTCCTGTGGCTGGCATGACTTGAGTAAGTCCAATAGCTCCTGCATGAGAAACAGCCATGCTATTGAAAGTTGATTCAATTTGGACGAGGCTGAATGCAAGTGGAAGAGGGATTCCTTCTGCTGTGGCAGCGACTCTGATACTGGTTGCGAGGTTGAGGGAGATGCCATGCTTTTGGCTCCTGTAGGTATCGTATTGTAGATGAATCGCTTCCACTATTGAGTCTAGTGGGGGAGCTTCGGGATAGTAAGAGTGGTGGTTGATTAAGTCCTTCTCAGGACTTCGGGGTAAAACGATAATGATTGTTGCTAGTGTTAGTATGATTGTGATTAATCTACGCATGGCTGGTGGATTAGAGAATTAGTGAAGGAGTCCACAATCACGGGGTTAACCCAAAGGACAGCATCCTCGGTTTCCCTGTATGGATGTATAACCATTTCCTGTAAAGAGCCTGTCCGTATGGTAACGATAACAGCGGAAAGGGATTCAGGATGATCGCGAACTTCTTGAGGATCTATAGCTCTTTCGATGTAGGTAGCGCCGTATGCAATGACAGTAGCATCAACGGGCTTCTCATCTAGTTGGGTGTTGAGGTCTGTGAATACTTTATGTCGGTCATAGTCATTACTCCATGTATGAAAGAACAACTCTGTTTGCCCGTCAACAAGGGCGGCAACTATGGGCCGAACCTTTTCACCATAGCCTACCTTAGAACGTGCCTGTTCGGTTAGGTAGTTGGCGACTTCACGTGCGGAAGCATCAATCTCTCCTTGCTCCCTTCGGATGTCTTCGAGGATAGTCATATAGGAATCCTTTATTAAAGGTAGATAGAGATCAGGGCCACCGCAATGCTTCGGCTTCATCGGCGAAGCCTGACTCCCTTAGGGTATTACCTTCAGGAAGATTACAATAGGTAGGAAGGAGAAGCATAGTGTCCATGTCTAGGGTGAGAGAGAATGGTTTCTTCTGTAGCTCATCAGCGGTACGAGCCTTATGGATCTGTAAGGCAAGTCTCTTAGGCACACTCCCTATCTCTGCCAAAGAGAGTGTTGTATCACAAGCACCCATCCACTGTTGGTTGCCCATCATATCTTCTGCGGGGTCTCCGATCAGGTCAGGATCTCTTGACTCCTTTCTGTTATGGTGGATGAAAAGATGGGTGGCTGTACGGCATACCTTTCGTGCCGCATTGTATACAGCTACCGCACTCTCACTGGAGTTCTCACTCAGAGTGTGGATCTTACGAAGTGTATCCCACACTATAAGCACGGGCTCCAGATTTTGAATCTCCTCTACAAGTTGGGCGTGAGTCATAGGCATATTGATGATGTTGACTATGGGTTGGCTACCATCTTCTTCGACAAGCCAATAGACTTCGTTTAGTTGAAGCCCTGATACTACCTTATGTACTCTGGCTTGTTGGATTTGCCCCGTCATATCTGCTTGAATGATTACGACAGGGCCACTACGTACAGGCCAACGCCCGAATAGGGGTAGACCATTAGTGATTGAGTAAGATAGTGTCATCACGAATTGAGTCTTACCTACGTTGGGCTTGCCGTGAAGGATTGCTGTACCCCCTTGAGGTAGGATGGGATCGACTAGGAATGAGGGAGTTGGGAAGTTGTGAGAAACAAACTCTCCTGTGCTCATTAGTTTCATACGCCCTCCACAGCAGACAGCTCCGACCATCTCTTACCGGACTCTGCTCCGGCTGTAATCTGTACCATCCTACCCTGTGCGGGGAAGTGGGATTCCATAATCTCCTTAACTCTCCCTGCGTACTCTACTAGGAGATCATCACGGACTTGGTATAGGACTTCATCGTGAACTTGTAACAAGAACTCAAAGACCCCCGGCTCTTCCCACTCATGGGCTGTGATCATAACCTCATCAATCTTATTGGCGACCGTTGATTGGGGCTTGAAGTTCACCGCTTTAGTCTCTAGCCTACGCTTGTCAGGCTCATAGAAACGACGGCGGAATCTAAAACAATTCTCCAACCATCGAACCCCACCCGCTACACTAGGGTCCCATAGTTCTGTCATAATTTCATCCCACCATTGTTCAAGCCGTGTTACTTCAAGGATGGTAGAGAGAACGGTTCCCGTCTCCGCTTCAGTGAGCTTGAATCCTAGTATGTCTGAATCTTGATTGACTGTTCGGGTGATGGTAGGTACACCTCCTTTGTATAGGGAAGCGTAGTAGACGTTCTTACATACTGATCGTTCGTGTTTGGATACAGACTTTTCATTGCCTCCGTGGAATGCAAGTGATGCAATCCATGTGTGGGTATCTCTGCCTTTGATTAGTGATTCATAGAAGTCCCAATCCTTAGACTCAAATGATACGATTACTGCCTCTGCTTTATCGAGGTCGCTTGCGAGAAGAGTCATACCTTCATCTGCGATGAAGCTGTCTCGAACTTTATATAGTGGGTCCTTCATTCCCTCCTTCTTAGAAAAGTTTTGCATGTTCGTAGATGCGGGATCGACGAATGAGTCAGAGCTAGCCAACCTGCCTGTCTCTGTAACGACAGGAGAAAGCACAGTACGTAATCGCCCATCATCTCCGGGCGCGGCACGTTTGTACTGACCGATGATCGTTCTATCTTTCTTGGCCGTCAGGTAGGGCTCTACGATTGAGCGAGTTAAGTCTTTGCGGTCTTGCCTTTTCATCGTATCTCTATTGTCATTTCTCTAGGCAGACCATAGCTATAGGTTTGTGCCCATAGTGTTTCATGGTTTCTCCTGACAGAGACTTCGTACTTATCATAGCTATCCGGTAAACCAGAGATTGCTAACCACCGAACATAGGGAGTACCATCAATATGGCTAGCGTTTGGTCGTTCCTGCGGGAGTGGAATGTACTCATCCACAACAGTCTCAAGAGTCATGTCGTACGCATGGATCAAGACCCGGATGTTATTCACGATTGGATCTTCTGGTGTGATGAGCATGATCTCACAATCCATCACATCATTTGTCTTAGACGGGATGATTGGAATAAGTGTAGCGGCACCCATCTTCTTAATGAAATCAATTCTACGCATTGTCGATCTTCTCCATCATGTCTACGGGAACTTCAAGCATGGGCTCAGTATCATTGCGAGCACGCTGAGTCCTGCGCCTGTGGACAAAGAGCTTACTAACTGGGGCACTATGGAGATTGAGCATGTAAAGGCCGTCCGTGAAATTCACCACGAACAAAGGCCGGACTCCACTCAGTGCCGCCAACTGAAGCATGGTCCACTTTCTAAGGCTGATGTACAGGGTAGGGTACTGGTCGTGCTTCACTCTACGGTTCTTGAATTCAGCAACAGCCCACATCTGCCCACCCTTTTCAACCCACCAGTCGATGGCATTGTAGTCACCATACGGGTGGACTACACCCTCTAGATACTTACCTAATATAATTGCTGCTTCTTCTTCTGCATTCTTACTGCGCTTATTATGAAACGCCATTGGTTACTCCTTGGTCCATTGATAGACTTTTTTAATTGTCTCTTCGGATGCATCAGGCCCACCTCTGCCGTGTAATCCCTTGGGAATTGCAATCAACTTCCATAACAGAAGAGGGAGTTGGGTACTGCTCATGGGATTGAAGTCCCACTTATCTACCTTGCCCGTACCCTCGCATGTCTTGCACGAGTGGAGCATGGCTTTGATGTCAGCTACTTTCATTTGTTTGAGTTCAGATAGGTCCATCCCTTCACGCATACCCCAAAGTATAAGTGTTGGTTTTTTCATATCCTTTAACTTGTTGCACGCCTTACACAGTGAGGCCCCGTTACAACAGCTACAACGCCCGCTGTGGTACCACGGGTACTCCTTGCCTGTCTCGGGGTCCACCTTGTGGTTGTTGTCCTTTAGAAAAGCTTCTGCCGCTTCGGACGACGACGTTTGAAGTGTTGTCTGTCTTGCCTCTAGTTTAGCTACCCTGTCAAGTCTGGTTTTCTCGTCCACCAAAAACCCTCTCTTCTGTACGGACAGGAGCGCGGGTACTTTCTTTAGCTGACGCTCGTACTGCTCTCGCACACCGAACTCATCTACGTCAGCGTCGATCACTCGAAAGGCTTCCATCGTGGCTACGACATCGTTAACGCACAGGCGACCCATCAGTTCCGGTGATGAGGTGTAGGTTTTCCACCACGGGTAGTTGAGGTGGAATGAGGCTAGAAAGTTCAGACCCTTACGAGTCATTTCGTTTCTTGTTTTCTTCTTCTTGTCTGAGCCGATGCCTGTGTCTTCTTTGCCTGCAAGTTCAGGGTAGCAAGCCCAATGGCCTATGATCGTGTCTTCGTGACGACCTCCAACAGGGATGCCCATCTTTGCTTCAAGGAAGTACCGATCAAACTGCCCATTGTGTGCAAGCTTCGGCCTATCGGAACGGAGCCACGGTTCCACGGCGCGGAGCGCATCTTCGTAGGCGAGGAATGCTTGTCCTTCTGCTGTATAGAGGGCGATGCAGAGGAACTTTGTTCCGCCCCATGTGATTTCGATGTCATAAGCTACCAGTTCTGAGTCCCACACTAGATCCATATCGGCCTCAGTGCGGATGCGTGTAAAGTTAGGGAAGAAAGTTCTGGGCAATTCACCTCTCATCACAGCTCCCATTCGTGCGAAGTCTATGTCTACGAGAATCCTGTGGGGTACGGGATTGTAGTAGGCTTCCATAGGGTGGAGTGTGGGCATGAGAGGGCAGGGTAGACCTGTCTCGTCAGGGTACCAGATGAAACCTCTGCGGTCCATGCTCTCTTTGGCTGACTTGATAGACTTGCCACCGCTGAATTCTCCGGGGTGCCTGTCCGTTAGTGTAGCCCACTGGGGCATGAGAGAATAAGCTACGTGTGCTCCAAGGGCGACGATGAAGGATGGCTGTAGGTCTGTGATCAGTTGGTGTAGAGCTTCAGTGCCTTCATTGATGTCATCCCATGAGTGGCGGTAGAACTCACCGTTCCATGCCGAAGTAGGGACGAGGTAGGCTATGTTGCAGTCTTGGCGTGTGAGTCCTGCTCTAGCTATGGAGCCCTGAATAAACTCGCCAGTGATGTTATCGTAGCCACCGAAGATAAGTCTGCCGCCATTACCGTAGAAGGGTTTGTTGGCATGGATGTCTTCATAGCCGGGGTCCCTTCCGATGATTAATGGTGCAGATCTTTTAGGTTGGTTGATCTCTGGCTTCAAAATCCTCTTCGTCATCCGTCTGCTCTCCATCGCATCTGGGTGCTGGCCGTAAAGAGAGGCCGTCTTGCCATCTCGTTTCAGGCCAAGGCCCTATTATTATTTTGTGAGGTACTGATAGGTCTATCGCAGGGGTAGAGAACGATGACTCACTTGTGACACGGATGATAAGGTTCTGGATTGTGGTGTTTAGTACATGCCCTGACTGTATTGGGATACATTCTTCCACCCCCGTTACCGTACCAAGTCTTTGTCCCCCTGTGTAAAGTCCCACGTGCAAGCCCGTTTCATTTCGGACATGAATGGTTGAAACTACAGACCCGAAGTCTGCCATGTTTCCCAGTCCTGACGATATGCACCCAATCATCAGAGTGCATAACAACAGGGCTTTTAATTTCATCGTTCGAGCGGAAAGGCAGATACCATTACCTGCCCCCGAAAACTAATATCTTTCTGGTGGACGAGGCAACTTATTGTTGCCCCGCCCTTCTCGACCTACGGTCGGGTCAGCTTACCGCCTCAGCCTGAGACGCCGAACTGGTTGAACTGCTCCCGTGTCTTTCCAGACGCAGGAGTGTAGTGGGTTACTTCGAAAGCTACACGCTCTCCAGAGAAGTTACCCTCTGTCAGTGCATCAAGCACCTGACTTACGTCAACAGCTACCATATTGGTGCCATTGCGCTGTACGATACCAAGACCTTCTGCCAATCCGGCGAGGAGGCCACCCGCCCTGCGAACAGGGAACGGGACGTTGCGGTCGGAGAAGTCAGAAATCTCACGAACATCGTACCCATCGGTGGCGACAGTGATGTCCCCCGTAAAGCGGGTACGGCCCGGATCATTCGTGCCTTCATTCGGTGCAACACCGTCTAGCCCAAGCTTGAGCGTCAGCCAAGAGCCGTCACCCTTCGGATCACGAATAGCTGCGCTATCAATGTCTCCAGAGTAGGTTCCCTCAGGGAAGGTCTCATATGACTGGTCAATAAGACTAGTGGGAATGGTTGCCTGCATGGTTACAAACTCCTAATGATGGGGTTGTGTCCTCCACGCCTCAGCCCAACCCCTTGTAGCTGAGACGAGATGAATAATAGTAGATTATTTTTTGTTGTCAAGGCCCTCATGGATTGCCGAAGCAATCGCTAAGAGAGCGTGTACTAGAGCGGCTACGAGATCACGGTCGCCCACAGTGGTAACACGGGCTTGGTGACGCATAGCTTCGTCTGCGTGCTCTTTGTAGGTCATCCAATCATCTCCATGATGGAACGCCACGCATCGTCTCTTCCGTGGACGTTTATGTATTTGTTATTGAGTAGCCCTTCAGGGGCGGGTCCTGCGTGTTTGACATGACGCTCTTTGTCGGACACGATCTGAACGCAGTAGTTAGGTTCAGGTAAGGACATAGCTTTTCCTGCGGCCCTCACCTGTACTATGTCAGAGTATAGGAAGTTATCTACGAGGGCAGATACACGGCGACGGAATGAGCCACGAACCATAGGTAGGTAGTCTCCTTCGTACTCCGCACCCTTGCCTTTCTTGTCTGCGCTATCAGAATCGTCGATGGTGTCCTTTGGTGGCTGAACGTGCCACGGCACAGCGATGAGCTTTGGTTGCTTCGCAAGCCCTGTCTTTCCGGTGAGAAGAGATAGGGAACGCATGAGCTGTTCCATCTTTTCACGGACAGATGTATAGGGTGTGAACTTATTGCCCTTGAGTTCAGCCGGATCGAATACACCAAGGGGCTCTAAGGCGGCGTGCCACGCGAGTTCGGCGGCTTCCGTACCATTGTCTAGGACAATGCCCTTGTATTGGGTATCCTCTCGTAGTTCTCTTAGGATACCCAACAGTTGATTGTATCCGGTCGCCTTAAGGCCTGCCTTTCCTGCCGATGGGTCCCACTCTTCATCAGTAACCACGATGGTATCTAGGTTATTGGTTTGATATTGGTGGGAGTTTACCTCACGGGGAAGGGTAGCGATAACAAGGACTTCATCAGGTGAAAGATATTCAGCCATTGTGCCACACACCCATGACTTGCCTGTGCCCGGAGGTCCCGCAAGAATGGTTAACGAACCCGCTGTCGGGCTTATGTCTTGAGCTTTTGTTACGTTGATCATTATAGATTCCAGAAGTCACGAGTAGATGGTTGGTATTCTGTGGCTAGTACTTCAACTCTTGTGTCAGGATCTCTACGGCAGATGCTAGGCATATCACATCCCCCGTAGCCACATGCCTGAGGCCAGTAATCCATTTCCCTGTAGTGGGCAATCGTATCCATCCAACCAAGTTGATTCTCTAATGCCTCATCAATGTGGTCGGGAGCAAAGTCGAATTGGTACCTGTCGAACTTGACTGCCTTGCTGTTTGGATTGGCGGCATTCTTGCCTACATGGATTCCATTTATGATACCCCCTTGTGGGACAATTCCAGTGAGTGATCGGAGCATAGCCATGTAGCCACGAAGCTGATTGCTTACTTCAAAGCTCTTGGCCCACCAATCGGAAAGGTAGGATGAGGTAGACTTGTGATCCATAGCCCAAAGAGATCCATCCTGTTTGGTTACAGGTAGGTCTGGGATACCGGAGTAAACCAGATCCCTGCCCTTGACATTGAAGCTCATAATGAGTTTGGATTCTCCAAGTACGACATAACCTGCATCATTTACTTTCCACTTAGCGGCAATGACATCATCAAGGATGAGATCTTCCATGAAGTAGGTGGCGGGCTCAAAGATTTCAATACGTTCCATGTTCCATGTGTGGAAGTAATTGACTAGGACTTTATCTAGATGTTCAGCGGAGAGATGGGTGTCTTTCATGTCCATCATCGCACGATCTATTTTGAATGAGTCCCAAGTGTCTTTGCAGATAGCACGAGCCATCTCCTCTGTAGCTTTAGTCCTCACTGAGAATGAGTAGTAATACTCTAAGGCCGCATGAATGGCTATACCTGCAACCATCTTTGGCGAAGACCTGCGAAGTGGTTCAAGATCTAATTCACACCTCACGAAATACTTACGAGGACAGTCTGCTACCTTCTGCAACGTAGTGGCATCAAGGATTGTATGTTCAGCTCGTACGTCATCAATAGACGAGTACCCCGGAGCGAAGTATTCAACAGTCTTCATTATTTCGCCACCCGTGCGGCGATGAGTTTTGCCTTCTTCAGTTTTGTTATGTCATTACTGTCAAGCGGTGCGTAGCCGGGAACCATCGACCTGCACAATTCGTCCAGTTCCCTGATCTCCGACTCCATCCACAGAATTATTTTTGCCATCTCCTTCTTTTCCATCTTGTCCTCCAATATGGTTCTTGAGACTGATACCTACGGCGTCTGCCACAGATAGTATTTTGTTTGGTCCGAAACCGTAGGTAGTTTCAGAAGAAATTCCTCTAAGCTGTTTGTACAACTTTGAGAGTGAAACTCCACTCTGAAGTGAAGTTGAAAGTAACCTACCGATTGCTTCTGTCAAGGCCCTCTCCTCACTCCCTGCTTTTCCAAGCATTACAAAAATCTCGTAAGGCTTTTCATCACAATAGTTTACAGTGATGTGGACTCTGCCACTAGCGGTTTCGTGTGCGTAGGTTACTCCTTTTAAGATCGTTGGTCTTGGCATTATGGTTTAGGGTAAGAGGGTGAGTAGTCTTGGATGTCGCCTCGAAGGGTGTCGAGCGCGTCACAACGAGTTTTGTGGGGGCAGAAACGGCACACGCGCACAGCGTGGGTAGTTGACTTTGAAATGCGCGGGGGTGGGTCTGCGTCTGGGTCACGGTTTTCTATATCTGCATAACGTGTGGCGTGCTCATGGGCGGGCATCTCTATGGGTTTGATGTCAAGAGTACCCTTCTCTTCGTGTAAGACATAGACTGTAGGAGAGAGCCACTTGAAGTATTGACTTGTTATAGCCCACAAATCAACTATGTCCTTCACCCAGTATGTATTCCAAGGACCTCCACGGAATACGATCAGGTGATCATTGTATGTATGGACATCAAAGGCCCCATCTGGATGCCACACCTCACGCATCTCTCCCACTAAAGCAAGAAGAGACACACCTCTGGACCTACGCCAATCTTGTTTGCTCTGCCCTGACCATACATTCCGCCGCACACAACCTACCAATACGGGGTGTCTTGGCATGTGATTCTTTATGGTCAGTTTTATGTCTTCGGGGGTAGCCATGTTAGTTGATCCTTGGGTCGTCTTCTTTTAACACCTTTCACCCACCTTACTTTGATTGGTCCGCAGGGTACAGCCGCATCAAAGAACCAAGACAAAGAACGGGGGCCTATCTTTTTACTCTTCCAATTAAGTAGATCAGAGAACCGCTCACGAGCATAGCTTATTGCTTTCTCTTGAGCTGCATGGTAGAGGGTGCGCTCTTCATCCACAAAATTGTGTACTTCTTTCGCAACCCTCTCACAGTGTCCAAGCATTTTCCATTGAACTTCTGTGGATGGGTCCTCACGATCTGGTGTCTCATCTAAGATGATGATTTTAGTGAAACCATTCCTTCTATCCCATACTCCTCCTGCTGTCCAGATGGTATGTACTGCACCTTCTGTTGAATATCGTCCGCAAGTCAGAGATCGGTCTTTAAAGGTAACACTTCCAGAGCGATCACTCAACTTGTCCCACTCATCTTTTGTACATTGCTCTTTAAGCCACGAAAGTGTTTGTGCTAGACCATTACCTGAGTTCTTCATCGCCTTGAATTCAGGCCAGTATTTGCCTAAGTCTGAGTGGATTAAGCAGTGATACCAAAACCAAGAACGATGTCTTATGGGAGTTGTTCCTAAGGGCTGTCCCAAATATTCTTCCAATGTGGGGGTGCTCACTTTTGGTGCTAGAGCGAACACCCCCATCATTGTGCGTACAGAATCAGGTAAGTCTTTGTTGAGTAGCTCGTAGTTTTTTAGAAGGAGTGCCGCCTCACCCGGCGTGTATATCTTCTTCGCCATCGAACGCTTCCATGATGTTAGTCATTTGTTCCATGAGCATATCGGTGTCTACGTCAGGCTCACAGATGATGGCAATCTGTTGTAAGAGGATAAGGATGTCAGGCTTCACGATGGAAGTTCCGTTAGCCCCCTTCTCAACACGGTGAAACTCTTCTGCGGCTACGGTCAGAGCTAACTTGTAGAGTTCTATTCTAGCAGTGTCGGTAAGGGTACCCGCCAGAGCGTTCTCCGACGCAGAATGAATGATGTCTTCTAAGACCTCTAACTTAATTGACATATGCAGAACTCCTTAAGATTTCATTTGCAAGTTGGGGCACCTCAGAGAATGTGTCCACAAAGGGGACATCTAAATGATCATTGTATGGGTGCCTGTATGCAATGACATGGGAGTGAAAATTAACAAGGGTCGATGGTTTGTCCTCAACAATTAGGTCGCCACTGACCATAGACTTGTCACCTGCAAGGATAACATCCTTCCAATTAAAGTACCTACAGAGAAATCTATACTTAGACCCTGCGTGTCCGGGCATAGGTGTAGACAGAGCTATGACTCTAGCCCACTTTCTCATCTCTTCTAGAGCGATAAGAACTTCTTGGCTCAGGGACTTGGTGTTGTAATCAGTTTCGTTCCACCTGTCCCAGATGCCAGACCTTTGATCATAGGTGAGATTGGAGAGATCATAGTCAATCATGTCTTCATACCTAACGCCTACGCTTGCTAGGACTTCTTCATAGTTCTGTAGCATGACCCCATCAAGGTCAATTAAAATGACAGGCTTAGACATCCGATGGCTCCGCTATCATTTCTATGTTACGGGCGTACCCTGCTATATCGACAAGAGTATCTTCAGTAAGGGTGTTCATCCCTCTGCTGATCTTCTGTAAGATGTTCATCATGCATACATCTTCAGGTGTGATCTCTTTGCCAAGATAGATAGACCAGAAGCTAGCTGTACGTTTGTGATTGATAGAGGGGTGTCCATAATCTAAGCCTCTGTCTTGCGCTGTAACGCGCTTGGCTGTGTCAAGTATGGTGTCACCCTCCTCAACATCTGTTCGGTCTTCTAAGGCCCACCTAGGGCCTTTGACGAGGGAAGAAAATAGATTAGTCATTCTTAAGACCCGTATGTCGAAGTAGCCTTGCAACATCTTCTTCTAATGCAGCTAGACGTTTCTCCTGCTGATGTGTTACTATGTCCAAAGCTTTCTGCATCGAAGATGCAAGTCGGCCCTCGAACTTAGCCATGAAGTCCTCGATTGCACTGTTAACGATTTGCTTGATGTCTTCAGACATGGCATACTCCACTGATGTTATGATTGACTGTCGTAAAGTTTAATGATTGCGTTGTACTCGTCGGCATTCCTAGGTGCCCCTTCCGTGTGTGCTGTAATAAAAAGTTCGTGCATGTCTGCACTTGATTTTATTACAATCACAGGTGCGCCCCCTTCTTCTAGGTCAGGGTGATCGGGGAGCGAAAGACGGACTTCACTTGTCTTTTTAATATTGTCCTGTAAGAAAGGTGGCAAAGGAAAGCCGGGTCCTACTTCGTCAGAGCCTCTTCGCATTATAGTACCGTCGCTCATTAGGTTCGTCCTCCTGTAGAGCGGGAAAGAAAAATTGTGAGACCAAGCTAAAGGAGACTTGTTTTGCTGTCAACCCCTACCGAACAACTTCCCAGATTACCGCACCTAAACCCATGAACAAAGTCGCTTGTTTGAAGGACATTCGGTAAGAGACCAGAGGTGGGGGTGGGTCTACAAAGACTTGCCCGAGTGTGAGGGATGCGCGTGGGTTTGTAGAGCGTGCGGTCACGATTGTACGCCCGTCACCCGCCTTACTTACTACTAGTTCGCCGGGAATACTGACGGAGTAGTCGAGTGTGTGCTCAAGTTGAGGGAGAAGAAGGGACCACGTGCCTGTGAGGACATCATCCTTGACCTCACCTCCGAACTCACCGGAGATTCCTAGAGCCATGAGACTGTCAGCAAGCTCGCCGTTCTTGTCGGAAAGGCTAACGATCTGACCCTGTGCGGCGGCTGTGACTTCTGTGAGGAGACCAATGCGGACGTTGGCTGAGTCTAGCTTGGATGCTAGTTCGCCTATCTCGTCGTCGCGTGAAGAGAGTTGTGCTTGTAGATCTTCTGCCTGTTCTGCAAACTTGACTTCCCAAACTGAGTCGGCCTCAATCTCTGCTACAACTTTCTCTGCAAAGATACTGTCAGCTAGAACACGGTTTGATTCTGCCTCTGCACGGGCCTGACCTAACTGCCACTGTGTTACAGCAGAGAAGATAAGAAGCCCACCAACTACTAAAGTCTGTAATGAATTAGTCATTACGTTCCTCCTGATTGTTTAAAAAGTTTCCTTAGCGGAATTCTGTGCGATAATAATTTCTACCTTCTCTCCCTGATCCCACGCCTCTCGCATCTCTGCGTAGAGTTTTTTGTAGGCTGTACGAGAATCACGTAGCTCGTGGTTCCCGTCAGGCAGTTCTACAAAATCCTCACCAACAAGGACACAGCCTTCTGTGTGGTCGTCTGTGTTGCCCGTGTGGATGTAGACGTATTGAAAGTTGGGTACATCTTGCAGGTGTGCCATCCCTATGTGCATCTCGCCGTACTTCTTTGCGTACTTAGGATGCATACCTCCCTCTGCACGAGGAAGGACCTCGTACCTACCCGCAGGTATAGCTGTCTCTGCTGCTACCTTTTCTTCCCGTACTTCGTCTTCTAGGGTGTAGCATTGAAACTCACCATCCACTATCAACGTGCCTAGAGTAGAGTCCGATCCATGCCGGACCCGCATCAACATCATTATCATCTTCCGTTACCTCGTAGGTATTCAACTTGAGCTTCTAATTGTTGTATCCGTTCCGCGTACCATTCGAGCGTGAGTTGCTGTTGTCGGTCCACGGGTGCGCCACCCGATTCGACTTCCTCAATGAGCTTATCAAGTTCAGTCTCTAAGTGACCGAGTAACATAAACTGCTCTGCGTCAGCAGGTAGAGAGCCTAACTCACCTCTAGGCCACCGAACGCGGAACTCACTATTCAGTTCAACCTCTTGCTCCATCATAATAAGAGATGTCTCTATGGTGTTGAGTCGCTTAACGATCCCAAAGTATGCCCACACCCCAAGAGCAACCCCTGCCACGATGGACAGGAGGTTACGCAGGGGCATTACAATTTCGGTTCCGTCGTTCAAACGTGCGGGCATTAGTCGTCTTTTTTAGGTGCCCACTTCTCTACACCGCTGATTGAAAAACAACCTAGCGTGATGATGAGAAAGGAATTATAGATAAACTCTTGGACCTGAAGTTCCATCCCCCAGATCCCTGTCGTCACATCTACAACAGCGGTGAGTACCATAACAGCGAATGATGTTGCACCAACGATTGTCTTTTCGTTCCAATCGTTGTTGTCTTTAAAGATTGATACAAGCTTTTTCATTTGACTCCTCTATTTTTTGTTAGCGATTTCGACTCGTAATTCAGTGATAGCTTTACTCATCTCATCAATTTTATGGGTCAGATCTCGTAAGATGACTTTAAGTATTTTATCTTGCTCTTCATCCTGTTTGACTTTACCGGGAAGTTTTCCAATCTTGTCGAGGAACCATAGTGTTACCCACACACCCAGTAGAAGTGTAGCAACAGTGCCGTCGTTGGTGAAATCAGGTAAGGTCTGGGGCACTATAACTCCTAAGAGGAACGGGGCGGGTGCTCCTAATATATACTCTTTCACCTTTCTTGATAACCCCTTTGGAACCACGGACTTCTCTCTTGCACCTGCTCTGTAGAGCCCTGTCTTCTTCTTTGTAGAGCCTCAGGTATATCTTCAAAGGGGACAAGGTAAATTCCTGCTTTCATCGCGTTATCGACAATTTTCCATACCTCTTCGTTGTTAGTCACCTGAAGATTGGGATTCCTGAGATACGCTGCCACCATCTGGTCTACATAATTACGACGTAAGCCCGATGCCCGCTCTTGGCTTCTTAAGAGATAGTTATTGTATACACGCTCATCGGAAGCTTGCATTGTTTGCGCCCCAAGAAATTGGGACCCTATAGCGTATGACGCATGGAATATTGAAGGGTAGCTTATAGTCTGGTTGGCTGCATCTGTAGATTCCATACTACCATCCCCGAATATGTCCAATGTCAGGAGAATCCCATCCAAGACATTTGGAGATATAGATTTAAACCAGCGTTGTCCGGTCTCTGTATCGGCAATGAAATTTGGAAGACTACTGCCACCTGTTAGTTTACTGCTTATCATTGTAGTAGCAGCCACGTTTGTCATCCAGCTTAAAGGATATCTTTTAGTAGCGAAAGTAGCTAACGTCCCAAGACTTACGCCCATGAATGCAGCCTTTTTGTTTTCCGGCATTGCCATGTAACCCTGATCACCGTACATCATATTATAAGTACTTTGATACATACCACCCATCGTAGGACCTAGTAGACGGTCGAGTGCGCCACTCGGATCAAAGTGCATCCCACCCATGCCGTACCGTCCAGACATTTGATGACCGGCTATACTGGATATCCCGTAGTGGAAAAAGTTTTCTGCATTGAAGAATTCCGGGTCTGCTATATTATTGCCTACCGTATTACGAACAGTTTCATTTGGGTTATCGAATGCCTCTATATACAACTGTTCTGGATCGTCTTCCTCTGAGAGTCCGAAAGAACGGGCAAGAGCAAGAAGAGGGGTGGTAATGAACAGCTTAGAAGCAGAGAACCACAAGCCACCACCCAATGTGGTACCTGCAAGATTGTAGTTGGCAAATGCTTTTATCGCGTTTGTTCTGTTACGTAGGCTTGCTTGACTTTGGTGTTCAGTCTTCCCCTTAACTATTTGTCTTAGCAGGTCATACTCATACTTCGCCATAAAGTAGGGGTACTGACCGAACTGGGCAAGCACCCTCATAAATGAACCACGCATTATTGGAGGGAGTGCTTGGTCGTAATACTGGAACATTGTGGAATCCACAACTTCTTTACCAAACTGAATTATAGCTTCGTCTGAAAGTTTTTCCCCCGTATCAGGATCAACCTTACGCATTGCATTCCGACGCGCAGCGAATGCTGAGTTAGCTCTAACAAATGTTTCCGCTCCGGCGAACATGCTCATAGAATAATGCGCGGCTAACTTGGCTAGGTGATTAGGTATACTCTGCCCTTCAAATCTTGTAGGCCTGCCAAGACCTAAAACACCAAGGCCCGGACCTGCAGCTCCTCTAACTGGCATAAGGTCTATACCTACAGCTTGGGCATACTCTAGAAGTTCATCATGGTTTCCTCTGCCGGTCCTCCAATTTGCATAGTCCTTATGGGAAGCAAAAAAGTCTGTCCATGCGTGTTTAGCTGAACTACCTCTCCGTATAAGCTCACCTGCTGTAGTCATAAAGTGCTGCGTGCTGTTGATAGCTGCACCTGTAGCATTCAATCCTAGGCGTAGCACACTAGTTAGCATAGTTTGCTCTTCAGCGTATTTTCTTGCAGAGTAGTTCTTATTGTATAGACCATCAAATACTTCAGGGTCATGCCAAATCGACTTATTCGGGTCCTTTATAGTCGCCAATACCTTGCTTGGCTTGATATTTCCAGAGGAAAGGAGCGCCATAATATGATTGAAATGTTTTTCCGTCTGTGTTTCCCGACCCATGTACGAATCCTTAAGGTCAGAAAGGTACTCTTGAACAGTCTCATCGCCCGATGCTACCACAGTTCCTAATGCTTTATCACCGAATACGCTTGTGATACCATGAGCACGAGACACAGCAGCATCTGCAGCTCTAACTTTTTCATAAGTATGCTCTATGTTGAGTAGGAAATTATTACGACTGGAACGCGCCCAGTAAATTATGAGACGCTCATAAGGGTCTTCAATAATTTCTGAAAGATCAGAAACTCTAGCTTGGTTGTGCAGGTCACGGGGTGCAGCTCTCTCTTTTCCTATACGTAGAGCCTGTGCTGCGGTACGGGCAAGCTCTGCTCCTTTTTCGCTTCCTACCTCTTTAGCCATCTTTGTGTAGAAGCTTGCGAATCGGGCGGGCCCTAGGAATTCATGGTCAATATCATCGGCTATACCTTTACCGACCTTGAAATACATATGCTGTTCCGTGCCCGGTGCATACCCGGCGATCTGACCTCTAGCAACACGCATGAAAAACTCTTGGGCGGTTGCCCCATCGGGCGCAAAGGCTACCAGCTTATTGTCCCCTGTAGTGGGATCAGTCATTAAGATTTTATGCCTGCCTTGCAAGATCCGAGGGGCGTAGTTTTTAATACCGTACCGCGCCCAGAAATCAAACTCCTGAGTCATCCACTCAGGTAATCCCTGCTTAGCCACCGTTGGAACTGAAGCCAGATTGGGATACTCTTCTATGAGATTTAAGAATACATCTATTTCAGATTGAGGTCTAGCGTAAGCAGCATTCGAATTACGATCTAAATTATAGACCTTCTCTCCATCCTCAATTCTTTCTTTAATTACTGCGTACTCATTCTGAGTAAGGTTATAGTCTTTCTTTAGCTTCTTAGCCGTCTTTGCATCTATTTTTTGAGATACTTCGGCGGAATCTTTATCTGTGGAGAATTTTATCTCTTCTGGATGGAAGCCCCGGAAGAGAGCGTTACGAATTTCCATCCGGCGAGCTTCAACCAGCAAATTACGTACTGTATGGTACTGGTAATACCAATCCCAAGTCCAGTTATGTATACCATGTAGGAGGTGATTCTTTGGCAGATCAGTAGGGATGGCTTTTAGTATGGCTTCCCTGCTAAGAACATCTGAAGGACGAGACATAGCATCCCCAATTTCATCAGACTGCAGGATTTCCCAGATCTGGTTTTTCCTTTTGAGATCCATGCCGAAGTCTTTTGCCAAAAGACCTTGGACGATACGCAAGCCTCTCTTTACATCGCGTCCGTGTGAAGTTCTGTGCATCTCAGACATGTACACAAATGTCTTAGTAGTGGGGTGGCGTGATGCCATCTCTCTGGGGCTCCAAAACTTTGCGGCGAGGCCGAGAGTTTGGACCGTAGATCCAGTAGCAGGTACCCTTATTTCAACTCCAAGTTTAAAGTCGGTGGGTAGCCCAGTAATAAATGAATTAGAGGCCAACTCACGCCGAGTCTGATAAATGAATTCAGCCGTCCTAGGATCCCACACGTTTTGCATGAGATGTTCTACCTTCTTCCACATCGGCCAATCAGCATCACCGTTATACATTTTGTTCTGCTTATTGACCTGTTCTCGTATACGAGCATTAAGCATATTCAACTTAGCCTTTGCCATAATATCCCCGTAAGCAGAGTCGGGAGCAAATTGTGCCTTGAGTTGCTGATAGGATAATGTCTTGAGGGTCTTTATAAGATCCGCAGGAATTTCTATGCCATCATTCTTAATGCTGAACCCAAGCTCATTCATACGAATGTAAGCAGGGACGAGTTGGTCTACTGCGTTAGCGAGGTCTCCAACTGTAGAGCCACCCTCTCCTATACTTACGCCTTTTAGAATTTCTTTTATACGAGCTTTAAGTCCCTCTAGATAAGCGTCTCTCTTCACCACACCCTTCAACCCTAAGACGGCATCGTAAGGAGACATACCAATTTCTGGGGTGGCTGGCATAGAATCTATCTCGCCCAAATTATGCTTAGCCATTTTCATATAGTCTTCTACTTTGTTAGGATCACGCACCCTAACAACATCTTTCTTCGGGACTGTAATGATCTGAGGCTCTCCATCATTAAAGACCTGAACAGTCACATTTGCTCTGAACTCTGCTTGCTCTACGTCGCCCCGAACGAATGCATCATGGAGTGCATTCTGTCTAGGATTAGGATCGATAACAATTCCAAGACGGCCCTCCTCTCCTACCTCAACAAGCCTATGGGCTAACGCTTCATCGAATTCTAGATTAGCTATGTCGATGAATCTATCATTGTGTTTCACAGCCTCAAAGACAGCCTTAGCTTGCTTTATGAATTCAGGATCATGTACCTCGTAGTACGGTGACAGAAGAACTGCACTCTGAACTGAGATATCGCCACCCCCAGAGGGTTGTGTTCCCGATACTACAATCCTACCTTGGTCAAACTCAACTTCTGGTGATACTTCAGTGAGTCGAGTTAGTTGCGATTGTCTCCCCTTTAACTTTTTACCTACACCTTGTGTAGCATCTAGCCTCAAATCGGTAGCTGTAGCCACACCCACAGCAGCCCTGTTACGTCTATTGCCGAAAGGTCCTACACTATAGTACTGATCTATAGCACCACTATATCGAACAGCAAACTTCTGGGCATAGTCGCGGATGGGCTGCGGCACATATCCTTTTGATGCGTAGAAATCTATGATATCTGTCAGTTGTTCCTCTACGAACATAATGTCTGATTTGATTAACTCTTCACCCAGAGAAGGCAGATTTGCAAAGTTCTCACTGGCCTGTGTGTTACTTGGACCCTTACTAAATCCGCGATCTGTGAGGTAACTTTCTGCTTCTTCTACTGTGAAGAAATCTTTAGTTAGAGTTAGATCGTATAGGACAGGAATACCTTTCTTGAGTTTCCGAAGTATATGAACTCTATGCCGGTTTCCTTTGACTGGTCTGATCTCTCCGTACACACCCGGCACTTCACTTCTCCACTCACCTACTGTGAAGACTCTGGTTTTGGTGTCAAAGTTACGAATCTCACGTACTACTTCTCTGAGAGTTTCTTCGGGGGTGAGAACTCCCGGTACCCTTAGGGTTACATCAGACTCCCTTACTGTAGACCGTGACTTACGAATAATATCAGCTTCACTGACCTGAAATGTTTGTGAATCGGGACTCCCTATGGGGCCCTCAACAACGTAATGACCATCTATAGTTTTGGCCTCATCAATAATTCTGAATTTCGAATTCGTAGTTAGTCTATGGGATTTTACCATAGGATCTTCGGGATCCAGCGCAGCACTTTCCGCTTCATCTAGTTGCTCTGCAGTATGGTCTTGGCTACTAAGTCTCTTACCGGAAGGAAGTACAAGGACTTCATGTGTCCTACCATGAAGTGATACATGCGTTTCCTCTTTTCTGTCCTTCTGCATTGCTTTCACTGCTTCATCTAGACTTTCTGCCCGGTCGATAACATCAAAAGCTCTTGGTCTACCTCCCGGTCGAGCTGGCTGTGCCCAGCTTCTAGGTACTTTAATGTCTTTGAATTGACCTACAGTACGACTGCGGATAGTTTGGACTTCAGGAGTTACATAGTGAATATGAAATACTTCTTTCTCACCCGGCACCAATCTCTCTTGTACATCCCCATCCTCTGTGGTTTCGTACTCCCTATTCACAGTACCAATAAGTTGCTTATCTACCACAAGAAACATACCGGGCACTTCTGGATGCTCATAAAATGGCAACATAGGTTGCGCTTCTAACGCTTGGGTACGAGGCTGCATCTCACCGAGAAGCTTCACAAGAGCTTCATCTTTAAGGTTAGACACTATATCCTGTGCAGCATACGAAGCGTCCGGTTTCGCTAGGCCCTCTAGCATCCTATCGAACATAGTAGGACCAACGCCTCTTATCTCCTTCAGCTCTTCTACATCCTCAAATCCTTTTCTGCCTAGCTCCTTTTGTTGCTCCCTGTACTCTACAATCTTCTCAGCAAACCTGTCACCAATACCTTCTACTTGCTGAAGGTCATCAAGAGATGTCAGGTTCAATACATCCACCATAGTCATCTCTTCAGGAGACATATCCCTTTGAATCTCAGGAAGAATAAGATCCCACAGGGCCTGCCGGGCCTCTACTTCTTGATTTATAACCTCCGCATTAGCTTCAAATGATGCTAGTTTTGAGAAGATGTCCGTGACTTCTGCCTTGTCGGGATTCCCTACAACGCTAGCCCCTCTTGCGGCAACCTCTGCGGCCTGAGCCTTTTTTATTTTATTAACAATCGCAGCGGGCACATCGAAATTTAATGTTGTTAATTTGCTAAGTATGAATTCCTTTAGCATCTCATTAGACATTGCCCGCATAGCTTTATGCGAGGGGACCATCGAAGCAAGAGCGGTAGGTACCCGAGAAACAGAAATGTTATCAGTAGAAACTTTATGGACAATTCCAGTTTTAGGATTAGGCTTTGTGTCTACAATCTTTACTTGAGACTTAAGGGAGTAATGCCCGCCACTCCCTTTTAGCCATCCTAATGTAGTCTTGCTGGCCTTAGTAGCTTCTCTATGAAAGTTCCGAACCTCTATTGCATAGGTCCGATAACCAGCTTTAGCAGGCTGGGGGAAAAGGTACAGGCCGAAGTCATTGATAGCCTTAATCATGTCTTCTAGAGCAAGATTTTTAACTGCGTCGGTTTGCTGATCGTCAGAACTGGTTAGAACTAGGTTCTCAAAAGTTTGAGCATGCCCACCTTCTTCGGGTATTTGAACGAAATTGATATGGAACGGTCCTCTCGTATCGCCCTTTTCAAGTTTCCTTGGAACAGTACCCGCGACAAATGTAGGAATTTCTCTTTTATCGGTCACAGGTGAAGGCTCTATCTCAGCCACCGGAACACTAGCATTCTCTAATACTCTGCCCACAGCGATGGCTACATCGTCAATACTTACCTGAGTGCCGTCCTCCAGAGTAACTGCATCAGGTCCAATCTTTTCAGCCTTCGTCTTTTTCCCAGTCCGCTTGTCAACAACTGGAACCTCTATAGGCAGTTCAATCTGGACTGCCTCCTCTTCCTTTTTCTTTACGGCTTCATCTGCCTGTTGCTCAAACTCTTCATCCAAAGCGGCGGACATCGCAGGAGATTCCCCTGCGGATTCAACAGTGCTTGCATCAATTACCGTAGTGGTGCCATCAGGAAGTGTGACAAGGAATTTATTATTATCACTTGTCCGCTCTACTGTAACTACTTGGCCTGAATCAGTCTTAACCTTTACCCCTACCGGAGGAGTGACACTGACCTCAGAAGGGAGAACAACAACAGGATCCTTATCACCTTCAAAGATTACATCCAAAGCGCCTGAATTTCTTATGTTAATAACCTTACCTGTGTTACCGTCCTGTGCAGTTACAATAGAGCCTTTAGCTAGACCTTTTGTATCGTTCGCTCTTATGTCTTCAAGTCTCTTTGCAACTTCGTCTTGGGCCGTACCAACAAGGTTAGGCTGATTTGCTCGTATGACACGAGCTTCCCTTAGTATACGCTTTGATATAGGATCATCGCCAGCTTCTACAATAGCAGCCCATTGATCAAAATCTGTATCATCCCACGTAGCCATTTCGTGCACAGCAATATGGATGTCATAAGATTCAGGAGGGAGCTGACCGCCGGTCGTGTCTTGTCGCTTTGCTTTATTTCTACGCCTTGCGTACTCTATAGCCCGTATGCGCCCAAGGGCTGTAAGTCTTTCTGCGTAGGTGGCACCGTTATCCGGGTCAAGGGCGATTTTCCTGTGATCTTCTAGTATTTTATTTACTTCTTTTTCAGGCTTGGTATTTACAATTTGTTGGGCGTTCCTGTTGTAGGACCAAGCTAATTGGTGCATGTTGGCTCGTGTGACTTCTACATCGACACCCTGCTCTGGATGCAGGTCATTAATAGCCTTAACGGATTCAGGAACAAATACAGGATCAGCAGCGCCTTCAACTACTGGCTGAACTCCCGGTATTGGGGGTTCTTGCTGTGGTCGTGTGACTCCTGACTCCTCAACATTAAGTGAGTTCTGAATATCTTTTATTTGCTCATCTAGAGCAGTCTGCCATTCCTGAGGTGTTGGCTTCTTGGCGAACCCTGCATTCTGTCCATTCTCATCTATATGTATCCATCGGGCCTGACCGTTCTTGGTTTCTATCTTCCGTCTGGTACCATCAGGAGTCTCTACCTCAGTCCCAACAGGAGCTGTATCAGGATCAAAACTGTTTATCTCCGCAGTAGCCCGTTCAACCTCTGATGCCTCCAGAAGAATTTCCATCTCTGTAGGTTCAGCTTTATCAGTGAGGGCACGGTACCCACCGAAAAGCCCACCGAAGAAAACGCCCATAGCTGTACCCGCTTTAGCAGCCTCGTTGATACGGGGCCTGTGCTGGGGGTCCTCTAATATTTCTGAAATAGTTGGGACTGGGTTGCCAACGACTTCTGCTTCTGCAGTTATATTTCTGGCTTCCTGAGCCGCTTCGGTAATACCTTCAGTAATACCACCGGCAATCATAGCTTCTGCTAATTTTCTGTAGATAGATTTCTTTGCTTCTTCACCGAACAGTTTTCTCCCAACCCCCGTACGGCCTACTGCTAAACGACCAGCTAAGCCTATCCCCTCAAACAAAGATTCCATAGCAGCTATCTCGGCTGCAGGTATGGCAGCTTCCTGCTCCGCCTCCTCAGCAGTGACAATAGAACCATCGGCTCTTTCCAACCCTTCAAATTGGTGCTGTAACATACCCAGCTCCATAGGATAGAACGAAGTAAAAGCTCCGCCCCACGCACCAAAGGTTTTCGCTATCCGAGTTGCCATAGCTCCCATCCCTAAAGCTGGGGCTACTGCTGCCGCTGCCTTCCCGCCAAGGATTCCTGTACCAACCGCTGCAAATACCATAGGGGCTGTTTGTCCTAAGGTCTGCATAAACCATTCTGCTTTTGTATCAGCATTGGCCCCTTGGAGGTATTCAAAATCCGCAATAATTTTCCGCCGTGCGACATCCCCAAATTGCTCAAGGCTCTCATCCCCTAACATTTGCCCACCTTCCCGAATAGCTGTTGCTGCCGCGACGGAAGCTAAGTCTATGCCTTGAGCGAGCCCATTTTTAAATGCATCAACAGGTCCTTCTAGCTCCCTATACCCGTAAGGCTTTGGGTCTGCAGCTCGTTCAGCCTCTGCAGCTTGGACTCTTTCCCATAGGTCCTGTTGCTCTTGCTGGCCCGTAAGAGCCGAACTCAATACACTGGCATCAGATGATACACGGTTCGCTAGAGGGGATTCACCGGGATCACGGGATACCTGACTAGGGCTTACACCCTTAAATGGATTTTCTTCATCAGTCTGATATGCAAGATTCCCAAGAGTAGACATCCATCTGTCGTAATCTTCAAGGGAGGGGCCAGAAGGGCGTTCTTGCTGCTCCTGAAAACGCCTCTCTTCCTCATCAAGGTATGTGTTCCTATGGCGTTCAAGAAGAAGGCTAGGAATCCAAGGATTCTTTGATGACATTATCTATCTAAAGGTTTGTTCAAGCCAAGGATTCCATATATCGTTTAAAAATATTGAAAGGCCTTCTGGTGTTTCAATGACCTCCAATAAAGTTTTGTACACAGTTGACATTCTTTGGGCCTCCTGTTTTTCTTCCTGTGGGGTGCCAGCATCAGCAGCGATAGAATCTAAAGTTTCCACTGTTCCGCTTATAGACCTTACAACATCCTCATGCGGTAAATTGAATGTCCTATCTATTCCTTGTATAGAATCTTGGGGTATATTATTAAATACTCCTGTTAGGGCTCCATTCCAAACCTCCCGTCTGTCTGCGACAGCTTTAGCTCTATCCTCTGCAGACATAGAGTTAAAACTTCCAGTTCCGGATGTCTGACGCGGAGTTCCGATACCATCTGAATCATTAAAGCCGGGGATTATATCTTCAGCCGCTTCTGATACTCCGTCCATGCCAAAGTTAATCTTTCCACCCACATTCAGATAGTTTCTTTCAAACTCACTCCTCGTCTGGTATCCCCGACTATACAGGGCAAATGCAGCTCTGTGGTTGAAAGATGCCGGTGACCGCATCCATTGAGCCATGTTTTGTCGGTTTAGATCTACGCCCATAGCGTCTGAAATTTCGGAAAATAATCTAGAATTTATAACCTCGTTACCCTCTCCAAAGATTCTGGAGTTCATTACTTGTACGAAATTGTTAGCAAGTGGGCCTTGGCCTAAACCTATATTAGATATAGCTTCCGAAAGTTCCGTCGCCACATCCGCAACCGTTGTGCGTTTACGGACATTTGCACTGAACGCCCCAACAAAGTCCTGTATCTCTTCTGGGGTGACATTGGCAAAGATATCATTATCATGCCTTGCTGTCTTGTAAGCTGCCAAGTAAGCAGCCTCAGGTAGGTTCAGATCTCTCGCATGTATGCTTCCATCAGGGCGTGTCTCCACAACTTGGTAATTTTCCGTATAGTCCAGTATTGTACTACCCACTTCTGAGTCCCACTTAGCGTTCTCTTTAACCATCTCAAAGAAATTATCATGCATAGCATCAATTTGTGATGGCCCGAAGCGGTCCATTACTTCCAGCTGCTCAGCCCTAGTGAATCTATCATCACCTTTAATTCGGTCAATTTCGTTTTGGATTATATTCGCATCGGCACTCAAAAGACGACTACCTCTAAAGCCTCCTTCTTCAGGATCATTCAGTAGGGACTCAAGGCGACCTATGGTTAGCTCTTTATCGCCAATCCTATATTGGTTTAGAGTATCTTGGGAAGCTGATGCTCCTGTGCTACCCCTTACATCACCTATTGTACTAGCTACACCACCTGTAGCGGCAGACCTAGACCCAGCGGCTGCTACAATATCGCCCCGAGTTACATCGTCAAAAAATCCTTCACCTGCAGGGCCGGCCATGTGTATCGCATTCTGGGCAGCACTTATATCTGATCCTCTTATATAGGTTCGTTGCTGCCTCTCATCCCCTATACCGTAATTCAATGTCACTTCAGGAAGTTTAATAGGAGTGCGTGCTCCCTCTTCTCCGGGCAGTGTGTATCTCTCTAGATCTACGTCCTCTTTTCGATGTAACTGCCCCGCTGCTACCATCGCGTCTATAGACCGCGTGTCTGCACCCTGCTGAGCTATTCTAGCCCGCTCCTCAGCAGCGTCCATATACATCTCCTGCATCCGAGTCTGGTACATCTGATTCATTATAGTCGCCATTGGGTTCTGCCTTTGCTGGCGTGATCCCAAAAGACTTGCTGGGGACAGTAGCTGTACACCCGCACCACGAGGAGGTTGAATAGGCATATTAGACTATAACCCGAACAAAGGGCTTACCGGCGGTGGTGTTGGAACCACCTTGGGTACACCGCCGCCCATCAAGGCATCTATATAATATTGACGATCTAGAACCCGAGCCGGAGTAATCATCCGGCTTAATTCCTCATCTAGCATTTCTCTCTTGAGCCTAGTAAGTTCAGGGTCTTCAGGTACTTCTTCAGGCTCTGGTAATGGCATACGTCTCTGATACTGAAGATAATCTCTAAACATATTATTGTTATTACTATCCTGATCAAGAAGCTCACGAGGGCTCATAAGCCTTATTCCCGGCCCTGTAGGTGCTTGAATAGCCATTATACTCTCTTACTCATGTAAGCTTCAATTATAGGACTCAAGGTCTGCCTGTCTCTCTGTTCCCCTGCATCTGAATTTCTTGTAGCAGGACCTACCGTACTCCCGAGAGTTCCAAGAGTTCCTCTCGTGAAGCCCTTCAAGGCCGGAGGATTGGGATTTGTTCTCGGACCTTTTTCCCCGGTATTGAATTTCTCAAACGCCCCTTGACGCATAAGTCGGGCGAGCACTGATAGAGCCATATGTTAACCGCCAGTTGCGCCAGAGATACCACCGTATATTGCACCCGGTATAGCACCCGGACCACCAGTCATAGAGCCTATGATAGCGCCTTCGGCAGCCCCACTTAGAGTATTGAAAATTCTATCCTGCCAACCACCTTCCTTTAGAGCGTTTTCTACCATTCGTCTATTGAGGTCGAAAATGTTTCGGTCCATTCCATATTGATTTATAGCCTGCCTACCAGTGAATAGGCTTGTGGCATAATCATCACGCCTTGCTTGGAGGTTGCCTGTATAGGCCAAGAGGTTTCGAATATTACTATCACGAGTGCTGCTAGCTAGATTCGCAAGCTCTACTGCTTTGCCTGACAGAGCATTAGCAAACTGATCGTTAGCCCCACCAAGGATGTTCAACCTAGCCCTATCAAATCCACCAGACGTAGGACCAAAGCCCGTTTTTTGGGTCATCCCTAGGGCTCCTTGAGTTGCTTCTTCTACATACCCACCCGGACCATATAACTCTTTAGTTAAACCTCCAGCAAAATCTTCCAGCGGGGCCTTAAAGGCAGAATAATCTATAGGTGCATTAATTTGACCTAAAAGAAGTTCTTCAAGGCCGGGCAGTGCTGCATCAATTCTTCCAAGCTCGGGCTCAAACTGACTAGTGAGGACCCCCGGCAGAGAGCGATTCCTTTGCTGTTGTCTCACTGCATTAGGAACACGAGTCATTTGCTGATATGATTCGCCTCCCTCATTTCTAGTTTGATTAAATGGGAATGGCATGTTTTCTCCGTTATGCGCTAACTAAAGATATGTATAGTTTGACTGTAGGTCAACTACTTTGGCTCCATCCGACGAAACCCACACTATTACTAGTACCCGTATTTCTTTTTTGCTGGCTTTTTAGCAGAAGACTTCTTCTTGGTTGGCTTCTTCTTCATAGCAGCCTTAGCTGCTTTAGACGCTTTCTTAGCTGGCATTATGCATCCTCGTATGCGCTTGTAACAATCTCACCATCTTCACTGGCAGGCTTTGCCATGATAATCTTATCAGTCTCTACCGAAGTGACTTGATAGCCTTCTGGATAATCGAGGCCTGCAAGTATGGTAGAGAATATAAGGCTTGCCTGCTGAGTAGCTGACTCCATAGCTGCCTGTGAATCTGCAATCAATTGAAATTGTTTCTCTGTAATTGGTAATTCAATATTTGACATTGGGTCCTATCATCCGCTTAAAGTTAATTACAATAAAAAATACTACTTAAACCCCCTACAATGCAAGGGTTTAACTATTACATATTATCTCAGACTCACGAGATGCTAAGGCCTCACAGAGACTATCAAGTCGCTCGTTAATGTCTGAGATTTCTGATTCAATATCATCGTGCTGACTGTTGCGCCTGTCGATGTATGTGTTTTGGCGACGGCTCATAGTTTCAAGGTCGGTTGTTTGGCTGACTGATGTGGATTCTAGCGCACCAAACCTACGATCAATGAACACTGAGAAGGCAACCAAAGCTACAATGGCACCCACAGTTACTTTAACGCCAGTTGATTTTGAAAATGTTACATCATCAAGTGTATTCATTATTCATTTTCCCACGGCAGGGCCGGAGTCCCGCTAGTTGGTGTCTTTAATTCTTCTACCTCTGAGTTTACCTGTGCCTCAAGAGCTGCCACCCGTTCCTCGCCAAGCGCATCTTTAGCCCACTCAACAGCTTGCGACTCCACAATGTCCGCATAGGGAGTAAAGTCATTGGGATCGGGCTGTGTAATTGTGACTGAACCTACGGTTGATGAAGACAAAGGCCTTGTCATGCCGTCTGGATCAACAAACGTACCATCTGTTGCTATAACTCGCCACGCGATCGAGGTGACCACATCTGATAAACCACCTTCAGTGTAGGTCACTTCCATCGTGTCAATCTTCCATGTAAGTGCCATTTTAGCCTGAACTTATTTTTAGGGTACCGGAGTCATTCCATACGCTATTAGCAACACCCGGATCAGAGGTCGGAATACCAGCCATAAGGATGTAGTTACTGCCGAGTCGCAGGGCCTCACTGCCTCCAGCTACGAATCTCATGTAGCCATCGGCGGGAGTGGAATCGTGGGCGTACGAAATCGTTCCACGGTACTGTGCGGCTCCCGATGTTCCATCAGCAAAATCGATGCGGGCTTGGCCGTCGTTCGCATTAGCAACAGTCATCCCCGCCCGACCGCCCGATGAGGTGTTGGCGATGACTAGGTTGGTCGTGTAGTACGATTCTGGGGTGGTTGTTCCGATTCCCAAGCGGCCAGCGATCGTTGTGTGGCTGCCAATGGTCACGGTACTTGCCATGTCTACGGCCCCATCAATGTCCACCACATCAAGATTGGCTGTGCCATCGACATCTAAATCGCCATCTGCTGTGATGTTGCCACCATCTATGCTAGAGCTTCCAACGTCAATGTTCCCAAACCCGGAGGTGATTGATCCAGAGTTTAATGCGCCACTAGTGACTAAGCTAGAATCTCCCGGATAAGCCGTTGCATCACTGAGGTTAAAGGCTGGAGTTGAATCTGAAGCCCCCAAAGCAAGCGACACGCCTCCGTAACTAACAGTCGAGTTGGCTAGGTTGGCGTTAGCAATTGCGGTACCGTTCCAGACTCCGGTCGTAATCGTACCTAAAGTCGTTATCGAACTCTGGCCGACGTAAGTCGAAGCAATATCAATATCGTCTGCATTAACTGTGATGCGGTTTGATGTGCCAACCGCATTCAGAGTCACGGATCCACTGGCACCTCCACCAGTTAGACCAGCTCCTGCTGTCACTCCTGTGATGTCACCAGTGTTGGCCGTAAACGGCAGATCAGACACGTTGCCGTATTTGACGTTGTTATCCCCGACATCGACATAAGCAATCCGGTCGCCCGTTGCGATAGAGGTTCCTTGTAAATCAGTACCCTGCTGTATGTAGTTATCGGTTCCAGCTACATCTATAGCAACAGTTCCTGACGACGGCGACGTTAGCCCATCACCAGCGGTCGTAAGAGCTGACGTAACAAACCCCGAATCATTACTAAATATTGACAGGGGCACAGAGGATATAACTGATCTTTTATGAGCCGAAGCAGAATTATCATAGTACACAAGTGAGTCTGCGGCCACAGGTGCTGCATTAGTAAGCCCACCTACATCTAGCTGAACATTGTCGCCTGTGACTTGTACTCCATCTGCCGCGTTAACCGATAACGTAGGAGCTAAGGTTCCACTTTTTGCGAGGCCTGCTCCAGCGGTTACTCCAGTCACAAAAGGTAGACTTGAGATCGCAGCTTCTTTAACTGTACTATCGTCAGCGTCTTCGAATATAAAAGCATCTGCAGCTACAGGAGTCCCAGATGCCATAGCATCTACAAGGTTGCCCGTACCAGACACCTTAACACGGATGTCATTACTTGATCTTTCTAGACCCGTACTAGCAGTAATAGCGGCAGGAGTAACAGAATCCACATACGCCTTGATGGACTGCTGTGTCGCTAGCTTAGTCGCACTGGAGGAACCACCTCCAAGATCATCCTCATCCTTAATACCCGTCACAGTCGCACCGTCACCTGCGATGTTCAGGCTTGTAGCCAGTACAGCAGCACCTGAAATATCTACTGTACCGTTTATATCTATTGCAGTTGCCTGAAGATCGATTTCGTCTGTCGCGCCAATGGACAAAACTGTTGCCGATGAAGCGGCTATGCGTTGTGACGCATCATTAAACTGTAACTGCATCCCGCCGTTCAGCAGCAAGCCTGTATCTGGGACATGAGTCAGGGATACGTCTTGGTCGTCCCCGAAATAAATAACCCCGGCATCTGCCAAGTACAGGTCACTAAACTCTAAAGCCGCTGTGCCAAGAGTGGTACCGTCTGACGCATCGGGGACAAAGGCTGTACCTGCACTAATAGTACTGGCCCCAACTATCGTGCCCGACACATCTATATTACCATCCACATCTATTAGTGTAGATGTGAGGCCGATCTCATCCGTGGCGGCAATAGTCATAACCGTGTCACTTGATGCAGCAATACGCTGAGAAGCATCATAGAATTGCAACTGTCTCGTACCGCTTAGCAGTAACCCACTATCTGGTACGTGCGTTAAAGATACGTCTTGATCATGACCGAATTGGATGACGGCACCATCGGCTAGATACAGATCGCTGAACTCAAGAGAAGCTGTACCTAAGGATGCTCCATCTGCCGCATTTGGTACAAAGGCTGTCGATGCAGTAATAGTCGTACCTGTAATTGCAGCAGCCGATGCTCCTCCGATAACAGCACCATCAATTGTACCTCCATTGATATCTGTAGTTGTTAGAACAGAACTGGCAAGAGTTACCACACCTGTTGAGTTAGCGATAGAACCAGCCGCAGTACCGTCTTTAGCCTTGAGATTTGTGACCTCAAGATTAGTAGCGTCAAGTGTGGGTGCGGTAAGAAGTGTAGTAACGGTTACAGATGCGGGCAAACCTACAGTAAGAGTCTGCCCAGAAGCACTCGTATCAATCTCATTGGCCGTTCCAGCGATTGTAAACGTCTGGGTGTCTATGTCTACTGAGCCCGTGCCAGACCCGCCTGCGAAATTTAAATCTTGGTCGAACGCATTTTCCATGTGCGCTCTGATCTGAGCGAACCATTTATCTAGCTCAGGGGCAATATTGGGAGGACCAGAAAATCCACCGCCCGTACCGAAAGACATTAGGTAGTCTCGCCAGTTCTACCCGAGCTACCTCTGATAACTCTACCACGGGCAGTGATCTGTTCTATAAGAAATATTCCAGTAATCTGATTAGAGTTAGCAGTAATCTCTACTCGGATGTGGCTGCCTTCCGCTTCGATTTCAATTTCTTCAGTACTTTCAGAGAGACTCCCAGAACCACCGCTAATCGAAATGTTCTGGACACTACCAGTACCGAGAGTCGTTTGTTCGTCATCGACCCAGACTTTTGCTGTGAAGGTGTATGTTCCTGAAGATAAGATATGGATGGCGACTCTACGGAAATTGACGAGACTCCCATTACCTGCGGGAGCGATTCTTTCTGTGCGGAGCGTTCCCGTGTATGTTGTAGCGTCAAGATCTTGCAGGCCGCCGTCGAATCCAATTCTGCCCACTCGAAATATTCTTGCTCCATCTCTCTCTCCAGCATATAATGATGATTCAGCCATTAGGCAAGCGGGTCGCAGTTAGGGTCAACAGGAGTTATAGAGGAACTCGCGGATGAAGTAAAGTCTCCAGTATTTTCACCCGTAGTTCCAAACTTATAAGTCACCTTATAAGTATAACTGTTTCCAAAGCTAACAGTTGTATCGTCGTGGTAGCTAGTGGAAGTAGGATTATCTGTCACTTCGCTATAGTTTACCCCATCTTGAGACCTTAATATTACACGATCTACAAGGCCCGTAGTATCACCGTCAGACCATGATACCCGTACCTTTGGAACAGCAACGTCAGAGACACATGCAGAGGTATCAGATACTGTTACACTAGATGGTGTAGCTTGAGGCTCTACATCAATGTCCGATGTTGTGACCCAGTTTGATTCATCTGAAGCATTCACAGCACGAACTCTGTAGCGGTACTTAGTAACCGCTGTAGCGTTATCTGTAACCGTATCGTCCCTGAACGAAGTAGAACCAGCAGCCAATGATACTAAGCTACTAAATGAGGAACACGATGCCCCTGTGCAGCGTTCAATTTCATAACCAGTCTCATTGGTAGCGTTATCTGTCCATGCTAAAGCAACTGCACTCATCTCTGTTCCGTCAGTGTCAGCACCGTCTGGAGTTGCAGTAAATGATGTAGGGTCTGCAGGATTTGCTGTTGACCCACTTGTAGAGACATTACTTGATTCTGTCCAAGCACTAGGTCCAGTGCTGTTTACAGCTCTTACTCGGTATTTGAATGTTTCCCCCGAAGCTAGTCCCGTATCTGTAAAGACGGTATCATGGGAATCTGATGTCCTCGTAATATCAATTTCATCTAGTGGGGGCCAGTCCGACGCACTTGCAACTTTACGTTGAATCTCATATGAAGTTTCTCCGGTAACTTCAGTGTAGCTAAGATCAATCACCGAAGTAGGAGTTGAACTGTTTTGTTTGGGGTAAGTTGATGTCCATGAGGGAGCAGAGGGGGCAGATCCAGATGTGGTTTGAGTGACTACAGCAGAATAAGAAGTTCCTACAGTAGATCCCACCTTAGCTCTTAATTTAAAGTAAAACGCAGTTCCGGGCTGGAGACCAGTAATTGTGGTAGTGGTCGTATCTGATGACAGTTCAGCCACTTTTGTATAGCCCGAACCCGATGATTCAGACTGGTGTACCTCTATAGCAGTGGCATCGCTTGCATTATTGGTCCATGTAAGAGTGATGGTACTAGTAGTAGGACTTGTCGCTTCTATTGGTTCTGGGGGATCTAGATCTGGAACTGTTGCCCTGTTAGCCGTTACATAAGCAGACGCTCCTGCGGTGTTCTCTGAACGCAATTTATAGTGATAAGTCCTGTTGCTGTCTAAACCAGTATCAGTGAAACTCGTGCTGTTAGGTGCATAAGTTGCTTGAATTGGTTGGTAATCACTGGTGTCGTCTGCACTTCTTTCAATTCTAAACGAATCTTCATTAGTACTAGCATCAGTCCACGAAAGAACAAGACTAGTTGTGGTGGGTGATCCAGCCGCAATAGAAAACCCGGTAGGGGCTGCAGGGGCAGCACTAGCAAGACCCGCTACTCTGCTAACGATGTCAGAGTACGCCGAAGTTGTCTCACCAGACTTAGTAGATTTTGCTCTGTAGTAGTATACATTGCCGACAGTAAGGCCAGTATGAGCATGGCTATAGGTACCACCGGGATTGCTAAGTGTCGTAAGCGTACTCCAAGAAGTCCCATTCGTGCTCGTCTCAATTACTACATCACTACCACTAGCATTGTTAGTTCCTGAGACCGTCAAACCATCTGTAAGACCGGCCAAGGCAGCAGTAGGGGCGGCAAGCCATGTCTTGGCGTTAACTTGGGCAGTGGATGAAGTTGAGTCTTGAGAGTTCTTCCTGTGCTTGGCCTTATAGTAATAAGTAGTAATTGGGGATCTTCCAGTATCCGTGTAGGTTGTGACCCCTGAGGCCAACTCAGCAATTCCGTTCGACGCATAATTAGGGGTGAATCCATCAGAACCTCTATAGATACGAGTTACTGTATTTACATTTGCGTCCGTGTTTGTCCATGACAGATCAATTGTACTCTGCCCTGTAGCGGTTGCCGCGAAAGAACTGGGGGGAGCGGCTGGTGCCGGCGCACTTATACTATCCATAAAAGCCAGAGCACCAAATTCAGCAGGGTCAGAACTCCCAACTAACCACTGAGTTTTCATCCACCGTTCGTTTCTGTGATCGAATATAAGTGCGAGGTCATACTTATTTGCACCACCCTCACTCACTATAAAGTACACAAGACCATCATCTGGTGAGTAGCCTACACGAGTGTCTGCTTCCGAAGCATCGACTTCTACGGCCAATTGTCGTATTGGGTCCCCTATGTACTGCAGTGACACGCCGTCGGTCCTGTAAGGGCCGTCAGAGGCCCAGAAATAGCAAACACGCTCGTCTACCGAAGTTACTGCACGGGGGCCTACCGCTCCTATGACATTTGATACCTGTTGTGTAGTGTATGAGTCTACTCCTGAACCGTATAGTGAGTGAGTCGCACGCTTCTGAAAAACTATAAGACGATCCCCCGCTTGTGAGAGCGCGACGATTTTATCTCCGCGTCTACCGAATGACTCATGGTGGGTAGAATGAAATTCACGAGGATTGGTACCACCAGCAGGATCAGTAAAAGGAATAAGTCCGGGCTGGGAAACACGTATCATTTCTGGACGAAGTGTCGATCCTTCGAAGAATCCAGTCCCCCACAGCGAAAAGTTATAGACAGTCATTAATGAAAACTTAACTGCCTCTGCGCTACTGTTTGCATCAAAGTCTTGGGTTAACGCTACGATAGATGACCCATTCCAATACACAGTAGCAAGGTTCTGGTTGTAATCACAAATATAAAGTCTATCCTGAGGTGACGTAGCATCCCCCGCTGTGATTGAAACCATCATCAGATCAGGCTTGGTGGATACTGAAGTGTAAACATCAGCATGGCGTGTGAGGCTAGAGCCATCTACTTGCATTGAATGGAGAGCAATATCATTCTCTCCATCGTCATAGGAAAGAATATACATCTTTCCGTCGTGCTCAGTAATGTCAATAATACTATCTACAGCAGCAGGGGTGCCGTGGTCATTAAGAATAGTAGCCACCGTAGCCAGAGGTGCTCTTAGCCCTAACCTATTGCGGTAAATAGCAAAGTTCTGCAGTTCTTCTAGATCTGTAGGTTCAGGTACTGGCCTGCTTTGCTCGATCCCGCCGGGGATTGAGATGGGGAATATCTGGAGGTCAGACATAGTTAGCCTCCGAGTCTACGTGAGCTTGCCGCCGCAGTACTTAATTCCCTAACTGTTGCCTCGTCGAACGCACTTACTGCTTGCAGGAATGTAGCATAGTGCATTTCAAATTCACTCTGAAGGGCAGGAATCTCATCAGGACGCTGATCTCGAACAGCGAATAGCATTGCAAGTTTTAGCTCTACAAGAGCAAGGTGCTCATCAGGCAAATCTAAATTATCAGTAGTAGCAGTTCTAGTGGTAGGAAGCCACGAATAGAATATCTTTAACTGGTTTGCGTAGGCAGATGCACTATCTTGTAGCTCTGTGTTGTACTCATGGATTGTCCTGTTACGTATGTACGCCCGTGGTGCTATACCATGCTGGGGATTGCGAATAGAAATAATCGTAACCTCATCCCCCACTGAAACCGAAGTCGGTGCTCCGTTAACTCCACTAATTTCTACACGACTTACTGCTGCAATGTTTCCGGGTGTCGTTGAAATATCCCAAGTTGCTGTTGCACTGCCCCGAGTAGCTGAGACACCTTCCCTTCCAAAATAATCAGGATTCTCTCTGGCAGCCTCAAGATAAATTTGCTGCTCAAAGGAGGAGACGTAGGCAATTGCTTCCGTACTTGAAATTAATGAGGCATCATTCAGATTTGATCTCTGTGCTGCCCTGTCTATTATGTTTTGAACCGTTGCCATTATCAGCCTACCTGACTATTTACCCAAGCTTGGTCACTACGCTCTCCAAGGCGACCGCCGGGTTGGCCTTGTGGGGCCATGAATTTATAAGCCTGCATCCGTAAAGCGTCCATCGCTCCTTGTCTTTTGAGAAGTGCTCCCTGCATACGAGTCTCACTGGGCTGCGACGAAGACATAATAAGCTGTAGCTCTAATGAAGAAACAATAACTTCACGAGCCATGTCGGGAGACGATAGAGTCTGCGTTAGTGTGGTGACACGACTGGGTAAGGGCACATAAGAATAGCTAATCGTATGTCCACTATTGGGTTCGAACCATTCACGATCACCTGATGTATTCCATCGTTTACCTTCTGGATCTATTGGATGCAGCTTACCCCCTGTAACATTGAGACTAAGCATGGCCGCAGGGGACGTTGGGTAACTATCACGATGTTGTCTCTGTACCATGTTGACAGGCGTGTAGACATTATCCGTAGAATCTACATGGGTAAAGTCTCTATAGTGAATGCCTGAATTCAGATTGTATCCATTCGTGTTACCTGAAGAAGTTAACGTAACCACACCTGTAGTAGTAGAGAGTGAGTCAGGAGCAATTTGGCTTAACATCTGCATGACTAATTGATCTTGGTATGACAGCTCACCAAGAAGCATAGCTTTATTAATTTTCTGTGGACCCATATTTCCGTAAGCACGGGCAATTGCGTCATCAATTAAAGTGGATGCTGTTAGTGCCATTATTATCTCCCTAGACCTAGAAGGAAATCATATAGAGTAACATCCGACAAATTTCTCCCCAGTGCCGCTTCTGCAGCGAAGGGATCGTAAAACTTCGCCAGACCTTCCTTATAAGGCCCCATATACTCTAGTAGTTGGTAATTACTAAGTCCGTCAGGACCTTCGAAGATGTCAAGATATTTCTCTCCACGGGCTTTTTTGGCGAGTAAATCATCTATACCCAGATCTGTAGGACGTAATTCAGTAAAAGCTAGCTTAGCAGCCTCATCCCCATGCACCACAGCTCGTGCTCCTAATTCAGCGAGAGAACGGTTAGTTAGTAGCCTGCCCATAATTTGCCCACGATTCATTTGGTCCTGAATTGCATAGGGGGTATACTCCATAAACTCGGCACCGAGGTGTTCAAGCTCGAACCCTAGATCATCCATAGAACTCATGTATCTACGTCTACCATCCTCCCTACGAGTAAACTGACCTACAACTTCTTCAGGATATTTTTCCGGCCTAACGAATCTCCCAACAACCTCAGTGTTCGCACCGTGTATAGCTTCACCAATATGTTGTCTCTCGTCAACAATTTCGTCTAGAGCTTTAATGTATTCATCCGGCTCAATAATCATATCCCCCCTTTCTACTATCTTTCTCAGACCTATGAGCATCTCATCAGCCTTGCCAAGTATTTTCGCAGCGGCACCTGCTGGAAGACCCGGACCTAGTATTCCCGCCATAAGTTGAAGTCCAAGCATCTCACGCTCAGGATCTTGAAATAATGAGCTTGCGCCTGTAGGATCTTGACCTAAGACTACATTTTCAGCAACCTTACCAAGAAGTTCCCCGAAATCAATATCTATAGTACCACTACCGCCCTGAGTTGGAGGGTTGGCTGTAGCGTCTTGTTGTACTCCTGTACCGCCTAGGAGCGCCAATAGTCTTTCGAGTTCTTCTAGTTCCTTATCCATTACCCAATTAGCTTACTCAGAGGTCTCTTTAACATAATCTCTCCACGTGTCTTTATCAACCTTCATTTCCGAGTGAGCTGAATTAAAATGCCTAGCTGCAATCATTGCTTTTTTAAAGCGTTTGTCGCAAACGCTACACTCAAAAAATGTATCCGGCATAGCTGCAGGTTCAGCAGGTTCTTCAATCTTAGGTGCAGTAATGGGGTGATGCTCCATAGGGCGCATCTTACCGGGTCCTGCCCATCCATATAACGGCATTATGATACTCCTTGTCTCCAGCCAGAATTAACATACTGACCGACGGAGACATTGTTAAAGTTTTTATAGTAATTTGCCACACCCTTCCAAAGGCTCGCCCTCTTGCGATCAGCGGCCTCTAACTCTTCTTCCCATGCGTCTTCAATGTGCTCTTCGTAAAAGCGGCGATTACGTCTAGTGTCCGCCATCTCAAGGCCTATGATTAGCCCCCAGTCTAGCGGTGCGTATTGTTTGTCTTCAGTCTCATAGGCTTGTAGTCTACGCATCCAACACTGTCTATCGGTATTCCACTTATCAGTTTCTGCTAACTCATTAGTGGCATCCTTATGTGTGCTGGGCTGTAGCTCTATCCAGATCTCCCATCTCCCTTCCCAAGGATGAGATCCGTCTATGAGTGTCTTATCTTTTCTTTCATACATCTTAGGATTCCAGATAAGAAATACCTCAGGAGACATTTCACGTAACGCCTCTGCGATATGATCAGGAATCGTTGGTGCTGGTTGTGTTCTGAATTCTATGTTCATCTGTTTCCTCCGAGTCCAAGTAAACTAAGTATTTTACTA
>MDTE01010860.1_pt1 | contig 41378 bp, 39 predicted proteins | sample 811231 | NCBI WGS metagenome assembly MDTE01 (sample SAMN05326651, study PRJNA326480) | marine metagenome | isolation source: seawater | place: Indian Ocean: Red Sea | collected 2010
CCTGGGGCAACGACTTGTCCGTCCAGGCGGCCGGACCGGCATCTATCTCGCGCAGCATCGGAGGCATGTCGGCCTCCGTCATATTGTTCAACGCCATTGTCCCACCCTTCCCGGTTGCAGCTGGCACCCAATTATAACCAGTTTTGCTGTCACGATTTGACAAACTGCCGAAAATTGCCTCCTTGTCGGTCTAACAAGCTACCCGGAGCATGAGTTAAATGCCTCACGAGAAAGCCCTGAAGGAACTCAAGAAGCGTCGCGCCAAAGCCCATGAGATGGGCGGTGCCGACAAGCTCGCCAAGCGTAAAGCGCAAGGCATCCTCAACGCGCGCGAGCGCATCGACCATATTGCCGATCCCGGCAGCTTCACAGAATCCGGCCTGCTCGCGCGCTCCAACCGCCCCGAGGCACGCGAGCGAACGCCGGCCGACGGCAAGGTGACAGGCTTCTGCAGCATCGACGGGCGTCGGGTAGCCATCGCCTCCAACGACTTCACGGTGCTCGGCGCTTCCAGCGCCGTCACCAATCAGAAGAAGTTCCGCCACATCAAGGACGTCGCCGCCAAGCGTGGCATGCCGCTGGTCTTCATCGGAGAATCCTCGGGTGCCCGTATGCCGGACAGAATGGGCGCCTCCGGCCGCGCCATCATCGGTCAGGATCCCCACGAATATCGTCGACTGCGCGAAACACCCTGGGCCGCCGCCCAGCTCGGCGATTGCTACGGTTCATCCACCTGGTACGCCTGCATGTCGGACTTCGTAGTGATGCGCAAGGGCGCGACCATGGCAGTGGCCAGCTCTCGGGTGACGTCGCTCGCCATCAACCAACCCATCGACAAGGAGGAACTCGGTGGGTGGAAGCTGCTGACCGGTGTTAGCGGCCTCGTCGACCTCGCCGTTGACACAGACGAGGAGGCGCTCGATGCCGTCAAACGCTTCCTCTCCTATCTGCCCGGGCACCACAACGAGCCGCCTCCCGTGCACCCGGTTCCAAAAGGATCAAATTCAGCGGCGAAGAGTGTGCTCGACATCATGCCTGAAGAGCGTACGCGCGTTTACGATATGCGTAAGATCGTCACCGCGCTCGCCGACAAAGACAGCGTGTTCGAGCTCAAAGCGCGATACGGTCGCGCCGTCGTCACCGCACTCACCCGTCTCGACGGCCATTCCGTAGGTTTCATCGCCAACAATCCGATGTTCAAGGGTGGGTCCCTCGACGCCGATGCCTGCAACAAGGCCACTGCCTTCATGGTGTTGTGCGACAGTTTCAATATTCCGTTGATCATGCTGGTCGATGTCCCAGGCTTTCTGGTCGGCATCGACGGTGAGCGCAAGGGCGCGCCCGGGCGCATCATCAACTGGATGAACGCGCTATCGCTGATGACCGTACCTAAGATCAGTGTCATCGTGCGCAAGAGCTACGGCCAAGCCTACCTCAACATGGGTGGTGGCCGGAACTCCGATGAGGTCGCGGTGTGGCCAACGGCCGACCTCGGCTTCATGGACCCGGAACTCGGCGTCAATGTCGTCTTCGGCATCAAGCGCGATGACGATCCGAAGGAATTCGAGAAACGCGTCGCCGAGCTCGCGCAGGATTCAGAAGCCTGGGATCTCGCCGAACTGTACGAGACTCAGGACGTGATCGATCCTCGCGAGACCCGTGATTGGCTCATCAAGATGCTCGATATCCATCGCCAGCGGCTGACCGGCGGTGTTGGTGAACACCTGTTGCGTTCGTGGCCCACCAGCCTGGTCTGATTGCTAAGGCACAATCCTGGTATGCCGCAGACGGCCTAGAACGGCTTATCCCCGGAGATCGTCGTGCGTTGCATAAGCCGGCGATCCTTAGCGTGATCGTAGTCCTGAACGGCGTAATGCATGAGGCTGCGGTTGTCCCAAAACACCAGGTCATGAGGACGCCACTGGTGCCGGTAGATGAATCGCGGATTGATCGTGTGTTTATAGATGAACTCGAGAATGGGACGGCTTTCCGCTTCCGTCATGCCCTCGAAGTAGAGTGCAAAACCCGGACTGACATACAGCGCCTTGCGGCCGGTCTCCGGATGAGTCCGTACCACCGGATGAACCACGGGCGGTGTCTTCTTTAACTCTTCGTCACTGAACGGCCGCGCATAGCCGACTTGAGCCGAATAATGGCGCGCCTTGGCGAAATGATTCACCAACCTGAGGCCGCCGAGCAGTTCCTTCATGCCGTCCGAAAGAGCATCGTATGCCGCGACCTGATTCGCAAACATGGTGTCCCCACCGACCTCCGGAACTTCGATGGCATGCATGATCGAACCCAACGACGGCTTGGCCAAGTATTGCAAATCCGAGTGCCAATACTCGCCCACACCGGCCCGGCCGATGGTTTTGCCCTTCTTCCTGATGTTGGACAGCACGTATATCTCGGGGTGATCGGGCAGTAGATATTCAGCCAACACATGATGCTCGAGCTTGCCGAAGCGCCGACTGAATGCGACGTGCTGGTCAGGCGAGATATCCTGATCTCTGAAGAGCAAGAGACTATGTTCGTTCAGAGCATCTCGCATCGCCGCGATCGTCCCGGGTGACTGCCGCTCTCGAAGATCGATTCCCAGAATCTCAGCGCCGAGCGCACTGGATGCCGGATGTATGTCCAGCTTGACCTTCGACTTTCGTGTCTTGCGGATTCGCGGCCGTGCCTTGGTCCGAGGCATTTTGCGCGGCTTTTCAAGGGCTTCGCTGATCGCCATATCGATCCTCACGCCAATCTCATCTTGCCAATAAATATAGCCCGCCAACCGCGCGGTGTTCAGATGTTTCGGAGGTGTAGACCCCTCACCTATCTCTCACGGCGGCTGCTATGCTGCATCTGTAAGTCATACATGGAGGTGCGACGATGGGCGGCAACACCTGGCAGGTCGGCAACGTAAAGATCACATGCATCATCGAAACCATAGCGGAAAGAACGCCTGAGTTCGGGTTTCGGAATCTGACCACCGAACAGATCCTCGAACAGGACTGGTTGCGCCCCCACTTTGCCACTGCTGACGGCAAGCTGATCAGTTGCATTCAGGCCTTTGTTGTCGAATCCCAGGACAGGCGCATTGTTGTCGACACCTGCGTCGGCAACGATAAGCCGCGTCCCGGCAATCCGGCCTGGAACATGCTGCAAGGCTCCTTCCTCGAAGACCTTGCCGCAGCCGGCTATCCGCGGGAGAGCATCGACACGGTTCTTTGTACGCACTTGCATATCGACCATGTCGGCTGGAACACCATGCTGGTGGACGGCGAGTGGATCCCCACGTTCCCCAACGCGCGCTATCTGCTCGGTCGTGCTGAATGGGATCACTGGAGCCAGGAAACCGCGGAAGCTGTCGCCGGTGACGTCGACCCGGAGATCGCTGCCAATGTCTTCGACACCAAAGCCGTGAATCAGGACTCCATCCGACCTGTGATCGACGCCGGACTACACGAACTCGTTGAGATGGACCACAGGGTTACTGAAGAAATTCGTCTGGAGCCGACACCCGGTCACACACCCGGCCACGTAAGCGTGACAATCAAGTCAGGAGGCGCGCGCGCCGTGATCACCGGCGACCTGATGCATCACCCTATCCAATGCGCCCTGCCCGAGGTCTCCAGTAACTTTGACCACGATGCCGCGCGCGCCCTGGAGACCCGTCGCAGTTTTCTCTCGCGCTACGCCGATGGCGAGTCTCTCGTGATTGGAACCCATTTCTCCGCACCCACGGCCGGACACCTGGTCGCCCAGGGCGACGGCTGGCACCTCACTGTTGACTGAACCAGGGTCGGAACGGCTCCCTGCCTAATATCTGACTGCTTCTATTCCGCTGCTATGGAAGCGGAACCAATATCCCAGAACCTCTCAAGATTTTCGGGAAGTTCGACGGTGCGATTCTTGCCACAACGGTCTGTTCCGCGAAGAAGAAACAGCTTTCGATGTCCGAGATCCGGCACCCCCAAATCCCGCACCAGCTTGTCGTTAAGGTCGTAATCGAAATGCGATGTTGTCGGCATAAAACGAAACGTAATTCCCCTCCTCGACTTGCTGGAGGCATTCGGTCGTGAACCGTGAACCATGAAAACATCGTGGATCGATACCTGCCCGCGTTCCAATACGACATCTCGGGCGTTTTCCTCGGCGGCAGCCTCGTCTTCGAGCCTCCGATAAAGCGTGTAGTCGCCTTCCGGCGTGATATGCGAAAGAAGCTCCTGGTCCTTGTGAGAGCCTGGCACCACCCTGAGGCAACCGTTCTCAGGAGTGGCATCGTCTATCGCGATCCAGGCCGTACAGGTCGCAAGAGGCCTGATTGGCCAGTACTCACCGTCCTGATGCCATGGCGTCTCAATCCCGTCATTCGCAGGCTTACCGAACAATCCCGACCCCCAGTTGATAATGTCCGGACCGATCAACTGCTCCACCGCATCCAGGATCCCGGGGATACACCCGACGGCCAGCCATTGCTCATCGATCTCGACCAATCCCGGAACGTAGTCAGCCGAGAGTTCAGGATGTCCCTGGAGTAATTCGTCTGATCGTCGCTCGATGCACGAAACCATCTCCTCCGGAAGGCAAAAAGGCAGGACGATCTGGCCTTCTTCCCTGTATTGCTGAATGTCGGACTCTGTAAGCATTGGCGCGTACCCGTGGAGGCTGCGAGGAGATATTTCGACACTATCGGCAAATTCAGTCGAACAAAAGCGTTGCCCACATGGGCAGGATCGCTTTGACCGCTGCCAATCTGCCGAAAAGGCACCAACTTCTACTTTAACGTGCATTGGCGTGCCATTTCGGTAACGTTGATAATAGGAAAATTGAAAATTGAGGTGGGCCAGACCGAGAAAATTGCCGTGCTGGCCACCCGAATTTGGCGACGACCGGTTCGACCCAACGGAATGACGTGGTCGAGGCGTCTTAGTGGTGGAGGAACATCATGGCGGCGGCTGATCTCAAAGGCCTCACAGGCCAGCAGAAAGCCGGGATTCTAATGATGGCTATCGACGAAGACCGAGCAGCCAGATTGTTTGGCATGATGGACGAGGAGGAGCTGAAAGAGCTCTCCCAGGCGATGGCCAATCTCGGCACGGTCAATTCGAAAACGATCGAAGCATTCTTCGTGGAATTCGCTGCAGCGGTGTCCGGCAAGAGCTCACTGGTTGGTACCTATGCGAGTACGGAAAGGCTGCTCGCCAAGACTCTGTCGGCCGACAAAGTGAACGAAATCATGGAGGACATTCGAGGTCCTGCCGGCCGCACCATGTGGGATAAACTCAACAACGTCGGTGAAGGCGTCCTCGCCAACTATTTCAAGAATGAGTATCCGCAAACCGTCGCGGTGATCATGAGCAAATTGAGCTCTGAACACGCGTCGCGAGTGCTTGCGGCGTTGCCAGAAGACTTTTCGGGCGAGGTCATGACGCGCATGCTCAGCATGGGGAACGTACAGAAGGATGTCCTGAACGCCATTGAACACTCGTTGCGAGAGGAGTTCATGGCCACCCTGGCAAATACCCGTCAACGCGATCAGCACGAGATGATGGCTGACATCTTCAACAGCTTCGATCGCGGCACCGAACAGCGGTTCATGGGCATGCTGGAAGAGCGCAATCGCGATTCCGCCGATAAGGTGAAATCATTGATGTTCACCTTCGAGGACCTGGCGAAGCTCGATCCGCAGGGCGTGCAGACTCTGTTACAACACGTCGAAAAGACCCAACTCGCGGTGAGTTTGAAAGGTGCTTCCGAGGCCATTCGAGACCTGTTCTTCAGCAACATGTCAGAGCGTCAGGGCAAGATCCTTCGCGAAGACATGGAAAACATGGGGCCGGTCCGGTTGAAAGAGGTCGACGAGGCGCAGAGCGAAGTCCTGTCCAAGTGCAAGGACCTCTCCGACGCCGGTGAGATCATCATCGGGGACGCGAGCGGTGAGGACGAACTCGTCTATTAGTTGAATAATTCGAATTGGGTCAGTCAGCTCTTCAGGCCCAGTAGTTCCCGCGCGTTCCCTTCGAGATATTTGTGTTTGATCTCGTCATTGGCGAAACCCAGATTGTCGACGATTTCCATGACCTCTGTCAGCGGACCGCAGTTCGGGTAGACGCTTCCGTAAAGAATTTGATCTGAAAGCTGACGGTTCGCCGCTTTGACATAGTCCTCCGAGCCCGCAAACTCGTAATGGATATATTGGCCCGGCACGAGATAAACATTGGGCCGCTTGTAGCAGAAGCCGACAGCCTCACGGGAATAGGGCCATGCGGCGTGCTGGATCACCACCTTGAGGTTGGGAAAATCGGTCGCTACATGGTCCACCCACTCCGGCTTGCAATCATCCAAATAAGGCCCGAGAAGTGCGCTCATCACCGTGACAATAAATAGGCCCCGCCTCTGCGCTTCTTCATAGATTGGATAGAGGCGCCGATCATCGAAACACGTGCCGTGCTCGGCTCCACCGTCAGTCCGACCATGCCGAGCTCCAGCACGTGATTAATGTCTTCCAGACCACGTACTGGATCAGCCGTATCGATCGAGCCCAATCCAACAAACCGGCCCGGATAGCGATTGAGGATATCGGCAATCACCTCGTTCGTGGTCGAGACGAAGCCGGGCTTGTCCGTCGGCGCGGGCACACCGACGACCCCCATTTCAATGCCTGCCTCGTCCATCTCCTGAAACATCAAGTCGATGTCCTGCCTCTCGAAAGATGGCGCTGGATCAAGGCGCATCTTACGCAGGTATTCTCGTGTCAATTCCGGTGTAATGGATTGCGTTCCCACAGGCCGGAACCGAAAATCGATGGCACCCATTCGACCCTCCCCTTATGCCCAACAACTGTCTATATGATTGATCAGAGAGTGACACAGTCACAGCAGAAACGTACGGACGCAAAACCCGGATTCGGACTTACGTGTGAACCCAACAGACGATGTCATCGAAGACAGGACCGCAAGAGATCCCGTTTGCGGTATGAAAGTGGATTCCGAGATGGCTGTGCACCGGCACCGGCGCGCCGATGACGAGTACTACTTCTGTTCAGAACGCTGCCTCACGAAATTCAAGAATGCGCCGGAAGCTTATCTAAGCGAAGAACCACCACGTATGGAGACACCAGCCAACGCCCAATATACCTGCCCGATGCATCCTGAGATCGTGCAGGAAGCGCCAGGAGACTGTCCGGCTTGCGGTATGGCGCTGGAACCTATGGGTGTGACACTCGACGAGGGGCCGAACCCCGAACTTGTCGACATGTCCCGCCGGTTCTGGATCGGCCTCGCTCTCGCTCTTCCAGTCCTGGTGCTGGAAATGGGCAGCCACATCCCTGGCGCTGATCTCATGAAAGCTGTTCCACAGGCCACTTCCAGTTGGATCCAGTTCGCACTTGCGACCCCCGTCACCTTGTGGTGTGGACTGCCATTCTTCCAGCGCGGGTGGTCATCTCTGCGAACGGGCAATCTCAACATGTTCACACTGATCGCCATGGGAACGGGCACTGCCTACGTCTATAGCGTGCTGGCCGTTCTGGCTCCGGGAATCTTCCCGGAGGCTTTCCGCGCCCAGGATGGAGCCGTCGCGGTCTATTTCGAAGCAGCTGCCGTGATCATCGTGCTGGTCCTGCTGGGCCAGGTTCTCGAACTGAAGGCGCGTGAAGGAACGAGCCGAGCCCTCAAAACTTTGTTGCGGCTGGCACCACAGACCGCGCTTCGTATCGACGATGATGGCGTGGACAAGGAAATATCTCTCGAACACGTGCTGGCGGGAGATCGCCTCCGCGTGCGGCCGGGAGGCATGATTCCCGTCGATGGAAGGGTACTCGAAGGCAACAGCGACGTTGACGAGTCGATGATCACAGGAGAATCCATCCCTGTCGGAAAAGGACCGGGCGACCGCGTGATCGGGGCGACTCTCAACAATACCGGTGGATTCACCATGCGGGCTGAACGCGTTGGAAACAACACCATGCTGGCCCAAATCGTCGCCATGGTCGCAGAAGCTCAACGAACCCGAGCACCCATACAACGCCTGGCAGATGTCGTCGCCGGCTATTTCGTACCGGCCGTGCTCGCTGTTGCCGCAATCGCATTCGTCGTCTGGTCAATCTGGGGTCCGCCACCTGCCATGGGTTTTGCGCTGATCGTTGCGGTCTCCGTATTCATCATCGCCTGCCCATGTGCACTCGGGCTCGCGACGCCCATGTCTATCATGGTCGGCGTCGGCCGCGGGGCACAGGCCGGGATTCTGATCAAGGACGCCGAAGCACTCGAACAATTCGAGCGTGTCGACACGCTGGTGGTCGACAAGACGGGAACCCTCACGGAAGGTAAGCCGTCGGTGATTGCAGTCGACAACTTAGAGAGCGCATCTGAAGTTGAACTGTTACGCCTGTCCGCAAGCCTGGAGCGGTCCAGTGAGCATCCGCTTGCCGAGGCAATCGTGCGTGCCGCTCTGGACAAAATGCTCCCCATCGAAACGCCTACGGAATTCCGGTCGTTTTCGGGCATAGGCGTGAGCGGCATCGTGGAAGGAAAGAATGTTGCGCTCGGGAACCTGGAACTCCTGCACAAACTGAACCTCTCCGCGCCAGAAACTGAGAAAGCCGCGGAAGACCGCCGCAGCGAAGGCGCTACCGTGGTGTACGTGGTCATCGACGGCGAAGTAGCGGGTACCATCGCGGTGGCCGACCCCGTCAAGAAAACCACGGCAGCAGCCATTAAGGCCCTGAAAGACGAGAACATCCGCATTGTCATGCTAACGGGTGACAACCCGACGACCGCACAAACCGTTGCCGTCGAACTTGGAATAGACGAGGTGGAAGCCGGAGTCCTTCCCGACCGAAAAGGCGAAGTCGTACGTGAGCTGAGAGATCGGGGCCGCGTCGTGGCCATGGCCGGCGACGGCGTGAATGATGCCCCAGCACTTGCGGCGGCTGATGTTGGGATCGCCATGGGTACCGGGACTGACGTCGCGATGGAAAGCGCAGGCGTAACCTTGGTCAAGGGCGATCTCAATGCCATCGTACGAGCCCGTCAGCTGAGTCACGCCACCATGCGTAACATCCGCCAGAACCTTTTCTTCGCTTTCGTTTACAACGCCTTGGGCGTACCCGTGGCCGCCGGCATCCTGTTCCCGATTTTCGGAATCTTGTTAAGTCCGATGATCGCGGCGGCAGCCATGAGCCTCAGTTCCGTGTCCGTGATTGGCAATGCACTCCGCCTGAGGACTGTCAAAATATGACCGATACCAAAGTCGCCCTTGTTGTCGGCGCGGGTGATGCCACGGGCAGCGCCATCGCGCGCCGGTTCGCCAAGGAAGGCTTCATCGCCTGCGTGGCGCGCCGTAATGGCGACCAACTTACACCACTGGTTGAACAGATCGAGGCGGAAGGCGGACGTGCGGTGCCGTTCGGCTGCGATTGCCGCAAGGAAGATCTCGTGATTGACCTGGTCGAAACGATCGAGCGGGATATCGGTCCTATCGAGGTGGCGGTGCACAACATTGGCGGCAATGTACATTTCCCTATCACCGAAACGACGGCCCGGGTCTACTTCAAGGTGTGGGAAATGGGGTGCTTTTCGGGCTTCCTCACCGGCCGGGAGGTCGCGAAACGAATGCTTCAACGGCAGCGTGGCACAATCCTATTCACCGGTGCGACTGCGAGCATACGCGGCGGAGCGGGGTTTGCCGGTTTCGCCGGCGCAAAGCACGGGCTCAGGGCACTGGCCCAGAGTATGGCGAGAGAACTCGGCCCCGAAGGAATCCATGTCGCACACGTCGTCATCGACGGAGCGATTGATACCAAGTGGATCGAAGAGATGTTTCCCGACCGTTATGCGCTGAAGGACCGAGACGGAATCTTGAATCCAGACATGATTGCCGAGAACTACTGGAGCCTGCATTGCCAGCCGCATAGCGCCTGGACTCATGAGCTAGACCTGAGACCCTGGATCGAATCGTGGTAGATCCCCCCCTTCACCTCAACACCATCGCCATCAAGGATACCGCGCTGGCAGATAAATTTGCTCTCGCAGCCGACTGCGGATTCGGCGCACTTGAGATGTGGGTGCACGATGCGGCGCCTCACCTCATGACTGAGGCCGACTGGCAGTTTGCGGAAAGCCGGTTCCTCGTTCGTCGCATTACCGAGTCACGACCGGGGTCGAATATGGAGACGGCCCGCAGACTGGCGGAACAACATAGACTGGGTATCGCTGGTTTGATACCAGGCATCGATATCGTTGTCCGATGGCATGACTCGCTCGACGACGACATGATGAAATCGCTGGCGGGCACGGTCGATGCCTGCGCCGAGCTCAGCGGTCGTTACCTCATGCTTCCCGTACTTGGTGAAGGTGGATCGCTGCAAGGCACCGCAGACAACTTGAAGCGCATCGCTGAACTCGCCGCACCCAGGGAAATTCGCATTGGTTTGTAACCCATGGGACACATCCGAAAGTGCGGTCGCATTCCTGAAGCCTTAGAGGTCCTTGAAATGACAGGCCTCGGGGCGCACGTGGGTCTCGTCGTGGACTGCTTTCACCTATTCCGTGCCGGTCAGGATGTCTCAATAATCTCAGAACTGTCTCTGGAACAGATCGCCGTCGTGCAGGTTAACGATGCGCTGGATTTGCCGCATGAGGAACTGGTCGGCAACAAGCACCGCGCCTACCCCGGACATGGAATCTTCGATGTCGTCGGCTATTGTCGAGCGGTCCTCGACACCGGCTATACCGGTCCTTTCATCTCCGAGATCATGAACGAATCATACTGGACCGACGATCCGGCAATGGTGTGCCGCACATCTTTTGAAACCACCCGTGCCGCCATCGATGAGGCGGTGAACAGGTAAGGCAATCCGAACATGGACCCATTTGAATGCATCCAGATCGGCAACACCGACCTCAAAATTACTCGGCTGGGATTTGGCGGCGGCACGCTTGGCAATCCCACTGAAATCATCGACGAAGCTCAGGCCTGGGACACCATGGCGGCAGCGTATGACGGCGGCATTCGTCATTTCGACACCGCGCCGTGGTACGGGTTGACGCGCAGTGAACATCGAATCGGTCGTTATCTGGAAACCCAATCCCGTGATTCGTTCACGGTGGCGACCAAAGTGGGACGGGTTATGTTCGCACCCGAAGATCCCGCCGCTTTCAGGAACTCAAAGTGGATGCAGCGCTGGCCGGGCGGTTTGCCCTTTGATCTGCGTTTCGACTACACGCGCGATGGCTTCATGCGATCCTACGAGGACAGCCTCCAACGCCTGGGTATCAACCGGGTGGATGCGCTGGCGATTCACGATCTGGATACGCGACATCGTTTGAGTGAAGAAGGTGTTGCGACAGGGTTCAGAGAACTGGATGAAGGAGGTGGGTACGCGGCTCTGATCGAGCTCAAGAAGGCCGGTCTCGTGAAGGCGATCGGTGCTGGGATCAATCTGGTCGGCATGATCCCCCGCTTCGTCGAACGCTTTGACCTCGATTTCTTTCTTGTTGCGTCGCCTTATACGCTGCTCGATCAGGACGCCCTGGACAAGGAACTACCGATGTGCGTCGAGCATGGCGCCAGTGTCATCATCGGTGGAGTCTTCTCCTCGGGAATCCTTGCGACGGGCGCAGTACCGGGCGCGCTCTATGCATACCAGCCTGCGCCAGCACAAATCATGGAGAAGACCCGCCGCATTGAAGAGGTCTGCACCCGGTATGATGTGCCGCTGCCTGCCGCCGCACTTCAATTCCCGTTCGGCCATCCCAGTGTTGTCTCGGTGATACCTGGAGCCAATTCACGCCAGATCGTCGAGAGCAACATCGAAGCCATGAACATCAAAATACCCGGTGATCTCTGGGCCGAATTGAAGCAGGAAGAACTCCTGCGGGAAGACGCACCGGTACCTGATTCCGCTTAGCCCTCAGTCGCCGGCACCCGTGTCCAAAGGAGTATCGGAAATGATCTCGGCACCGAAATTGGTCGCTGGATCAACCTCGGGCAACAACCTGCCAAGTGGGCGTGCCGGTTCGGGCTTTTCGCAGGGTAGAAAATCCCCGGACCCGGGTTCCGCTGAGAATTCTCCTTCGTTCACGATAACGCGTCCCCGGCTGACAACGGTCTCCGGCCAGCCATTCAGGGTTCGCCCCTCGTACGGTGTGTATCCGGCGTTGTCATGCATCATATCCGCTGTCACCGTAACGGAACGGTCGGGATTCCAGATGGCCAAATCAGCATCCAGACCCACGGCGATCGATCCTTTGCGCCCATCCAAACCATAAATTCTGGCGGCGTTTGTCGACGCCAGTGCAACGAATTCATTGACGGTCAGACGACCCGTCTGCACCCCCTCTGAAAACAGTAAGGGAAGACGGAGTTCCAGACCTGGAAGACCGTTCGCAATCTCCTTGAAACTTGGATTCGGCCCCGCAGACAGCTTCCCCGTCTCGTCAAAGCGATATGGCGCGTGATCGGATGAAAAGACCTGGAAGGTGCCGTTTTTCAGTCCCCTCCACATTGCAGCCTGTGAATTGGTGTCACGGGGCGGCGGGCTGCAGCAGAACTTGGCTCCCTCCACGGCCGGCAGATCCAGATCCTCCTTGGTCAAGAATAGGTACTGCGGGCACGTCTCTCCATAGACCCTCAAACCGGCATTCTGCGCACGGCGAATCTCATTCATGGCGCCTTCGGCAGACACGTGAACCACAAGAAGCGGCACATCCATCAATTCTGAAAGGCGAATCGCACGATGGGTCGCTTCACTCTCTGCGATCTGGGCGTGGCTGATAGCGTGGAATTTCGGCTCGCGGTGACCCTGTTCCAGAAGCTTAGCGCTGATCCAGGCGATAACGTCGTCGTTTTCGGCATGCACCATCATCAGCGCGCCTTCCCGACGGGCAACGCTGAGCACATCGAGCAGTTGCCTGTCGTTGAGACGCATCCGTTCGTACGTCATGAAGACTTTGAACGAGGTATACCCATCGTGGATCAACGCCGGCAGTTCCTGATTGAGAATCTGTTCGCTGGGATCAGAAATGATCAGATGGAATGCGTAGTCGATGACCGCCTTGGGCGTTGCCAACTCGTGGTAATCCTGCACCACAGAACGCAACGATTGGCCGCGCTGCTGCGCCGCAAACGGGATGACCGTGGTGTTACCTCCGAAGGCCGCGGAGATTGTGGCGCTGTGGAAGTCGTCGGCCGTGCGCACGCCCATACCCGATACCTGATCGATATGGCAGTGGCTGTCGATGCCTCCCGGCAATACCAGCTTTCCGCCTGCATCGATCTCGCGGGCACCCTGGCCAAGACCCTCGCCGAGCGCCACGATCCGACCTTTGCGGATACCGACGTCGCAAGATGCCGTGTCGGCGGCCGTGACCACGGTCCCATTGCGTACAACGATGTCGAATTCCGACATGATTGGCTCCCCTTACGCTACCGGATACTTGCCGGTTCTCTGAGCTTAGGAGCGACCACGTTGCCGGGCAACAGGACTCTGCGAGACTTCGCTTGGTGTTGAGCCGCGACGGGGCACTCCGCTATGTTGCCCTCACGGCCGCCCATCCATCTCAAACGGGGCGGCCGCTGTATGACCGATCCCCCCAGAGTCATCCCAAGATGTTGAATTCCGACTCATCCGATTCCAGCAAGACGGCCCTGCACGCGTTGTTGCGACCGGAGTCTATCGCGATCATCGGCGCTACGGGGGACAGCAACAAACTGAATGGCCGTCCTTTCCACTACCTGCGCCGTGACGGCTACACGGGCCGCATCTATCCGGTGAATCCGAAGTACGACGAATTGGATGGAATTCCCTGCTTTCCAGATGTGGACTCGCTTCCTGAGACACCCGACCTCGCCATCATTATCGTGGCGGCACGGCGTGTAATCGCCACCGTGGAAGCATTGGGGCGCAAGGGCGTACCAGTCGCCGTCATCTTCAGTGCCGGATTTGGCGAGATGGGCGAGGAAGGTCAGCGGCTGGAGTCGGAATTACTGGAAACGGCACGCAAGAATGGCATCCGCATCTGCGGACCCAACAACCTTGGCCTGATCAATGCCTTCGAAGGAATGACTGCCACATTCAGCCAGTATGCATACGAACCGCCGGTCACTGGCCCTGTTGCCTTCGCCAGCCAGTCGGGCGCTTTTGGAACCGGGATCGCCGCACTAGCTCGAAGCCAGGGCGCGGGTTTTGGCTACTTCGTCAATACCGGCAACGAGGCCGACATCACCCTGACAGAGGTCCTTGAGGAATTGCTCGACGACGATCGCATCAAGGTCGCCGCTGCTTATCTGGAAGGTCTCAAAAACCCGGAGAGCCTACTGCGACTTGCGGCCAAGTCCATTCAACTGAATAAACCCCTGGTCGTCACAAAGGTGGGCCGCAACGAAGCAGGCGTGCGAGCCGCGGCATCCCACACCGGGGCCCTGGCCGGCGAAGACGCTGTATTTGATGCGGTCGCCCGTCAGCATGGAATCGTGCGGGCGAACAATGAACAGCACCTGCTCGATCTCGTCTCCGCATTTTCTACCTGCAGAATCCCAGAAGGCCGAGGAGTCGCCATCATCACGCAATCCGGTGGTGCCGCCGCCCTCATGGCCGATCGGGCTGAAGAATTAGGCCTCGACGTCCCGGTGTTGTCGGAGAACACCCAAGCGCGGCTGCGTGAGGTCATCCCCCCCTTCGGCATGCCAGGGAATCCCGTGGACCTGACGGCGCAGTTCATTGCTGAACCCGATATTTTGACCAGAAGCGTCACCATCGCGCTGGAGGATCCCGCGGTTCACGCTGCCGTCATCTGGTTCCAGCTCATGCATGGCTTCGTCGACGAACTGGTCGAGGTGTTGATCGAGCTCAAGCGAACTGTGACAAAACCTTTTGTCGTCTGCTGGCTGGCAGCACCGCCGGGGGCACTCGACAGAATTCGTGATGAAGGAATTTGTGTGATCGGGGCAACGGAACCCGCGATCGATATCATCTCAGGCATGGCTTCGTATGGCGAGGCAAGGCAACGCCTGTTGGAGGAACCTCGCCCCATCGAATTGGCACACGTGGTCATGGATGACAACCTGCCGGTCCCAGTGCCCAGCCTCCATGCCCGTAATATGTTGGTCAAAGCAGATATGCCGCTGGTTGCGGCAGAATTGGCGTCGAATGGAGAGGAAGCGGCGGCACTCGGAGCAAAGCTGGGTTGGCCGATCGCGCTGAAGATCGAATCTCCCGACATCCTGCACAAGTCCGATGCGGGCGGTGTTCAACTTGGACTGACAACAGAGGAAGAAGTTCGGTCGGCGACTGACGAGATTTTGGCTTCAGCGGCACAACACAGCCCGAATGCTCACATCGATGGTGTGCTTGTTCAGCCGATGGCTGCGCCTGGAACTGAACTTGTCCTCGGCATGCGTCGAGATCCGATTTTTGGCCCCATCATCATGTTCGGACTCGGTGGCGTGTTCATCGAGACCCTGAAGGATGTGGCATTCGGCCGTGCACCACTTACCAAGAGTGATGTCTCTCAGATGATCGCCACTCTAAAATGCAAGGCTCTGCTGGATGGCGCCCGAGGCCTCCCTTCAGTCAATCAAGAAGTGCTGAGCGATGCGCTGATTGCACTGTCGTATTTCGCCGTGGATCATCCGGAAATCTCAGAAGTCGATCTCAATCCTGTGTTTGCCAATGCAGACGGTTTGATCGCAGTGGATTGGATGGTCCTTTCAACTGAGAAGCGTTGAACAAGTAGACCGCAAAAGGAGCAAGATCGTGTCCCTCGTCCTCGTCGAACGGCCCGCAGATCATGTGGCACTGGTAAAGCTCAACCGTCCCGACGCCCTCAACGCGTTGGATCTTCCGACCCGTCAGGCTCTGGTCGGCGCGTTTCGCGAGCTTTCAGTAGACAACGATGTGCGCTGCATCGTCGTCACCGGAGATGAGCGTGCCTTCGCTGCGGGCGCAGATCTGAAGGAGATGTCAACGATGCGGCCCCGTGACTGGTTGGCGATTGGTGTCCGTCAACTCTGGAAGGTCATATCGGATTGCCCCCACCCGGTCATTGCGGCGGTGAACGGATTTGCCCTCGGGGGCGGATGCGAGCTGGCCATGCACACCGACATCATCATCGCAGGTGAGAATGCAACGTTTGGCCAGCCGGAGGTCAAAGTCGGGATCATGGCGGGCGGTGGAGGCACACAGCGGCTCGCCCGTGCGGTCGGTAAATACAAAGCTATGAAGATGCTGCTCACCGGAGAATTCATTGATGGTCGAGAGGCCTTCAACATGGGTCTCGCCAGCGAAGTTGTGCCAGATGATCAGGTCCTTGAACGCGCACTCGAGCTGGCCACGAAAATCGCCGCGCTACCGCCTCTCGCTGTCAGGTTTACCAAGGAAACCGTGATGGCGGGCGCTGATGCTGCGCTCGACACTGGTCTGCTGCTTGAACGACGCGCGATGGAGTTCCTGTTTGACACCGACGATCAGACGGAAGGCATGCAAGCCTTCGTCGAAAAACGCAAACCGCAGTTCAAGGGAGAATGATCTGTGACAATTGATGCTAATCAGGAAGGCTTGACCGTCGGCGTCATCGGCGCGGGAACGATGGGCAGAGGCATTGCGCAGGTGGCCGCGGTCGGTGGCTGCACCGTCAAACTGTTCGATGCCAACCACGATGCGGCGCTGGACGCAGCCTCGTTTATAGAAAAGATGCTAGATCGTGCGGTTGAGCGCGGACGCATGGAAGGCCCCGATGCGAAAGCCGCGGTCGACCGACTCGAGATCGTAAACAATGTCTCGGACCTCGCTCCTTGCCCCATCGTCATCGAAGCCGTCATCGAGGACCTGGACATCAAGCGGAAGGTTTTTGCCGAACTCGAGACCATCGTGGACGAAGACGCCATCCTGGCCAGTAACACGTCGTCGTTGTCCGTAACGCTCATTGCAGCTTCTTGCGAACGGCCCGAACGAATTGCCGGGATGCACTTTTTCAATCCCGTGCCCCTGATGCGCCTGGTAGAGGTCATCGAAGGCGCCCGTACCGGGCCCGGTGTAGCCGATACTCTTCTCCAACTCGGCAAGAGAATGGGACGCGTTCCCGTGCGGGTCGGGGATGCACCCGGTTTTCTGGTCAATCAAATTGGTCGCGGCTTCACAGTTGAGTCCGCGCACATATTCGAGGATGGAGTCGCCGACTTCTACGATATCGATCGCATCCTTCGTGACGGGGTGGGCTTTCGCATGGGCCCTTTCGAACTGATGGACCTCACCGCGTTGGACACCACCCACCCCGCAACGGAGATGATATACCGCCAGTTCAATGACGAGCCCCGTTATCGGCCATCCCTGATGATGTCCCTTCGCATGGAGGCAGGCCTGCTCGGCCGCAAGGTCGGTCAAGGCTTCTATGACTATCCGGAAGGCACCCCAGTCGGAGACGATGAACCGGCGGTGCCACCATACGATGGTCGGAGCGTCTGGATCAGCGATGAAGAACCTGAGGCGGCTGAGGCTGTGCGCCAGGCTGTCATCGATGCGGGCGGCAACCTGGAGAAGGATCAACGACCATCGGATGACGCACTCATCCTGGTGACTCCCATCGGAGATGACGCCACCACTGCGGCGGTCGAGCAGGGTCTCGACGCAACAAGAACCATTGCTGTGGATTCTCTGTTTGGTGCCGGGCGTCGATGGACTCTCATGCGAACGCCGGTGACGGCCGCGGAAATCGCCGCGTCAGCGCATGGATTGTTTGGTGGAGGCGATGTTCCGGCCACCGTTATCAACGATGGACCCGGGTTCGTGGCCCAGCGCGTAGTCTCGATGATCATCAATATCGGATGCGCCGTCGCACAAGCACGAACCTCGTCACCCGAAGATATTGATCAGGCTGTATCTCTTGCGCTCGCCTATCCCTCCGGTCCCCTTGCCTGGGGTGATGCAATCGGCCCCACCACTGTCTTGCGTGTGCTACAAAACATCTACAAACTCACGGGCGATCCACGCTATCGCCCGACGCCGTGGCTTCGCCGTCGTGCGCAGCTGGGGGTTTCGTTGCTCGTCACAGATGATTGAGCGGAAGCCTATTTTCCAACCAGGGAGGACCCAACGTCATGCTTGACGCCTATATCTACGACGGTCGCCGCTCAGCTTTTGGCCGCAATGCTGGCGCACTCGCCCGAATACGCCCGGATGACCTGCTTGGACAGGTGATGAAGAGTGTTGTTGACGATTCACCGTTTTCGGCAGACTCCATCGAGGACGTGCACGTCGGCTGTGCGAACCAGGCTGGTGAAGACAGCCGATGCGTTGCGCGCCATGCCGCGTTGTTGGCGGGACTGCCTGTTGAGGTTCCGGGGACCGTCCTTCAGCGCAATTGCGGCAGTGGCCTGAACGCAATCATCACTGCAGCCCACGCAATTACCTGCAATGAGGCAGACGTCATCGTCGCCGGTGGCGTGGAAAGCATGACTCGTGCGCCCTTCGTTGTCGGGAAAGCCGAATCGCCTTACACCAAGACCTTCAATGCCTTCGAGTCCTCACTCGGCGCGCGCTTTCCAAATCCGCGCATTGAGCATGAACATGGCGACGATACGATGCCGCAGACGGCAGACAATCTCGCAATGGAGTTCCAGCTGACCCGGGAATCTTGCGACGTGTTCGCCGCTGCGTCTCAATCCAAATACGCGGCCGCAAAAGCGGATGGCTTCTATGATGACGAGATCCTGACCGTCACCATTCCTGGTTCACGCAAGCAACCCGATGTGACCATCGAAGAGGATGAACATCCCCGTCCGGATACGACATCTGACGGCCTCGCCAAGCTTCGGCCCCTGTTTCCGGAAGGCGTGACGACGGCAGGCAATGCATCAGGCATCAACGACGGCGCCGTGGCCATGATTGTCGCGAGCCGCGAGGCCGGCGAAAAAGCCGGTGCAGAGCCGCGGGTGCGCATCGTCTCGTCAGCAGTCGCTGGCGTACCACCGCGCACCATGGGCTTTGGGCCGGTCCCTGCCGCCAAGAAGGCACTGGAGCGAGCAGGCCTTACGGTGGCAGATATGGACGTCATCGAGGTGAACGAGGCGTTTGCCGCGCAGGTACTCGCCTGCCTCAAGGGCCTCGGCGTCGCCGAGGATGACAGCCGAGTCAATCCTAATGGCGGCGCGATCACCATCGGACACCCGCTTGGTGCATCCGGACCACGGATTGCCTTGACGGCTGCCCGTCAACTGGAACGCCAGAATGGGCGTTACGCACTGGTCTCCATGTGCATTGGCGTTGGACAAGGCATCGCCGCTGTCATTGAACGCGTCTAGGCGTTGAGCGAGAACGCCGCATTCGACTGGAGCGATCCGCTCCTTCTCGACGATCAGCTCGACGAGGAAGAGCGCCTTATCCGAGATAGTGCCCGCCGGTTTGCCCAAGACCGGCTGGCACCTCTCATTCTCGAATGGAACCGCCACGAGCAGTTCGACTCGGAAATCATGCGCGAGTTCGGGGAGATGGGTTTCCTCGGCGGAACGCTTGATGGATACGGCTGCCCGGGGTTGAGCCATGTTGCCTACGGTGTCGTGGGTCGCGAACTCGAACGCGTCGATTCCGCTTTTCGAATGGCCGTCGGCGCGCATTCCGGGCTTGCCATGGGCGCCATTCATGCATTTGGCAGCGAAGAACAGAAGCAACGCCTACTGCCCGCCATGGCAAAAGGAGAATTGCTGGGGTGTTTTGGCCTGACTGAACCCAATCACGGGTCCGATCCTTCCGGCATGGAAGCACGTGCGCGCTCCGTCGATGGCGGTTATCGACTCAGTGGTAACAAGGTGTGGATCACACACGCACCCATCGCTCACGTCATGGTCGTTTGGGCGAAGGACGATGATGGCAAGATCGGCGGGTTTCTTGCGGAACGCAGCATGGATGGATTGGAAACACCGCCCATCCAGGGAAAATTTGGTGCCCGCGCCTCACCGACAGGTGAGATCGTCATGGATGACGTCTATATCCCTGAAGAGAACCGTTTGCCCGAAGGCCGCGGTCTGCGGGCACCGCTCTCCTGCCTGACACGTGCGCGTTTCGCCATTGGCTGGGGTGTCATGGGCTCCGCAGAGTTCTGCTGGCACACCGCACGACAGTACACCGTCGATCGCAACCAATTCGGTCGCCCATTGGCGGCCACCCAGCTCGTTCAACGAAAGCTTGCCGATATGCAAACCGAGATCTCTCTCGGTCTCCAGGCGGTACTGCGTATCAGCCGACTGTCGGATGAGGGGCGTGCCACGCCAGAGATGATCTCATTAGTCAAGCGCAACAACGTGGGCAAGGCTCTGGAGATCGCACGCACCGCCCGAGACTTGCTGGGAGGCAATGGGATCTCGGACGAATTCGGTGTGATCCGGCACATCATGAACATGGAGGTGGTGAACACGCTGGAAGGGACCCACGACATCCATGCCCTGGTCCTGGGCCGCGCCCAAACAGGTATTTCCGCGTTCTCGAGCTAGGTCGTCCAGAGCCCTTGAGCCACTTCGACATCAGATGCCGATCGTGCTCGTGGCATTGCCGCGCTGAATAAATTTCCCGTGCAGCTGCGTTGTGCAGCCCAACCTTGAGGCATATCCGTCGCGCGCCCAGGTTTCGGCTTTCTTCTTCGATGAAATCCAGCGCTGCTCGGCCCACACCTTGGCCACGTGCCTCCGGAACAACAAAGAGTTCATCCAGAAAGAAATCGCTCCCGCCCACCTCCAGTGAAAAGCCGAGAGTGATGCAGACGTAGCCGACAACGTCGCCGCTACCCTGGATCAGCCAAAGTCGCGCGAGGGCATTACCGGAGATAATTTCATCAATGGCCGCAGCTGCGCGATCCTGCGAGAATTCGTGACCGTCTTCCGCGTAATAGGCACGCATCAGGTCGAGAACCGCTTCTCGATCGGACGCCGCCAATTCGCAAAATGCAACGTCGATGGTCATCGCACCATCATGCTGGTTACGAACCCAACCGGGCGCTCCCTAACCCTCCAGCGCCTCGAGAAATCCGTCGACGACATCCTGGCCGACATCAACCGTGTGTTCAGGGCCAGGGAATGCACCGCTCTGTACGTCGGCTACGAATTCCTTGAACGCCGCAATTCGCGTCTCCTGCATCTTCTGGCGCATGGCATATAGATCGCAGTACTGCTTACCGTGACGGGGAAATGGTGGCTTGCCATCGCCGAGCAAGTCCTGAGCGAAGAGAAACTGGATATCACCTCCCGATCCAGAACCGATCGATGAGGTGACCAGGGTGGTCCGTTTGGAAAGCTCCCGCATGATTGGCGCCGAAATCACCTCACACTCAACCCCCCAGGCACCTGCGTTCTCGTGGTCCTTCATGTCTTGATGGATTTGCAATGCCTCATCCACAGTCTTGCCTACCGCGCGCAGGCCTCCTGTCCAGGTACTCTTGCGGGGAACCAACCCAACATGTCCTTGAATGGGAACACCGGCCGACGCCACCGCCTCGATGAAATGAGGGCTCCATTGGCACATGATCGAGTCTGCCCCCCCCTCCATGGCATCAAAAGCGGCTCGCAAAGCCTCTGTCTCGCTGGCGTACGCAGTCAGCGACATGGCGTAATTCATAAACGTGTGGGGCGCTGCTTGGCGGAGCTCATGTGTCGGCCGAGGTGCCTTGGGATCAAATCGGACCTTCATTGTGTCGATCCCCCCCGCCTCTGCCGCTGCCGCCTCCTCTGGCAGGAACGGCAAGGTCTCTACTAACTGCCGCACTCCTTTCAGGTCCCGGATATCCTTGACCGTGAAATTTCGCAGGCCGTAGGCCCCCGTCATTGACACGACCCGTTTCAGAGGCCGGTCGCCGGTGACGGGCGGCGGGACAACGGACTTTTGATCGACTGGCGCCATTTTCTTCTCCCCGTTTACGAGCCTGTGTCTATCAGGGGCCGGAGAGACAGGTCAAACCGTGCCATCGATCAAAAAGAAAGGCGACCCGAAGGCCGCCTTTCCGTGAATGGGCTTGTCGATAGCCCTGATCACTTGATCCGGTGTCAGCACCGGCTGAAGAGGTTGCTCCTCTGCCCGTGATGGCCACCAAGGCTGATCGACACAGCACACATATCACTCGACATTGGATCACCTCCTTTCCGTTGTTGAATCCCTCTCTAACATATGTCGATCAGGACTCGCCGACAACCAAAGATGTCACCCCAGGCCAAGAGCATTGGGAATGGCCATAGTCACCGGTTTCACAAAAACGATGAGCAGGAGCACGACCAGTTCGGCCGCCAGGAATGGCAGCACCGCGAGCGCCGTGCGCTCGAGGGAAACCCGCGCAATGGGCCCGCAAATGAACAAGAGCAATCCCAACGGAGGCGTGATGAGTCCGAGCAGCAAACCGACAGCCAGGAACAATCCATACTGAATTGGGTCCATGCCCAGACCCAACGGCGACACCGCGACCGGCATCAGCAACGGTCCCAAGATAATCATGTTGGCGACGGCATCCATGAACGTGCCCATTACCAGGAAGAACCCGATGATGATCAATGCGATGACGATCTTGTTCGTGGAAATCGACAGCAGCAGATTGAGGATCTCTTCCGGGATTCGGAAAAACGTCAGAATGCGACTGAACACCAATGCGACGGCGACGATGAACAATGCAGAAGCGGTGACCTTTGCCGTCGCAATCATTGATGCACGTAATTTCGGCCAATCCAGCGTGCGGTAATAGAACGTCCCAATGATCAGCGTGTAGAAGACCGCAACGGCGCCGGCCTCTGTTGGCGTGAACACGCCCGCCAGAATCCCGCCGAGGATGATCACCGGAATCAACAAAGCCGGAAACGCCGACCCCGAACTTTTGACGATGGCGACAGGACCCGCGAACTTGTGGACTTCGCCGTAATCATTGCGCCAACTGATGAACCACGACGTGATCATCAGCGCCAGTCCTACGAGGACACCCGGAATGATGCCGCCAGCGAATAGGCCACCGATGGAGATCTCGAGTTGACTGCCGATGATGATAGCCACCGTGCTGGGCGGAATGATGGCACCGATGACGGCGCTCGATGCGGTGACCGCAGCGGAAAAGTCAGCCGGAAACCGTTCCCGGATCATGGCCGGAATGAGAATGGGTCCGAGCGACGCCGCATCGGCCAGCACCGAGCCGGAGATTCCGGCAAAGAACATTGAGGTCACGATGTTGACGTGGGCCAGACCACCACGAATCCAGCCGACAAGGAGCTGGGCGAATCTGACCAGCTTGTCCGTGATCTCGCACCTGTTGAGGAGTTCTCCAGTGAGCACGAACATCGGTAGCGCGAGCAAGGCAAACAGAGCAACGCCGACATACATCTCCGTCACCAGTAGCATCGGCGGGCGGCCCCAGCCGGAGAAGAATATGAACACGGCACAGGCAAGGCCGAGAGAGATTCCGACGGGGACCCCAATCACCAGCATGACTGCAAATGGGATGAACAGGTAGGTACCGACGAGTTCCATGTGGTCTGAGTTCCGATTGACCTGTGGGCGCCTACTCGAGCCCGGGGTTCCCCTGATCAGCGAAGTGTTGGTAGTCCCCCCGGAAAAGCCGGATGAAATCCTTAAGCAACACGCCGACAGTGAAGAAGCACATCAGCGCTCCTCCCGCCGGTATCGAAAGCTTGGCCCACTTGGTGGAAAGATGCAGGACCGGCGCATCCGCATGAAATCCGAACAGGATCATCTCGAAACCGAGGTACGTCATGGTCACCAGAAAAGCCAGCGACAGTCCCTTGGCCAAGAGAATGACATACGGCCTCATCTTGAGCGGCAGCCAGTTGACGAAAGTCGGGATGTTGATGTGCTCCCAGTTTCGGATCAGCACCACCGAACCGATGAACACGAGCCAAACCAGTGACCAGACACTGAGCTCTTCGGACCAGCTCAGGGAAGAATTGACCACGTACCGGAAAAAGACCTGCAGAATCATGGCGACGGCAATGACCCCGACCAGGGCAATCGCCAGCCATTGAGCGATCGAATCGAATACCTTCAGGACGGCTTCGTATCCGCACGAGATGGCCTCGAGCCGGTTCATGATGCGGTCGAAAAAGGATACGGAGCTGTTCATGTTATTTAACAGGCAACCAAGCGACCCTCAATTCCAGAGCGAAGACTGTCATGCGCGTTCAGGCATGGCAACTGCGCCTAGGAGAAAGGCCCCGCGTTTGCGGGGCCTTTCGAACGAACAAAACAAAGCTGGCGCGCTAACCCATCTTCGCGACTGCGTCGACCAGGTTCTTGTCGATGCTCGAACCGACACCGACCTTCTCCCAGATACCCTCGCCCCGGGAGCGCCATTCCGCCATTTCCTTGGCGGACGGAGTATGGATTTCCATGCCCTTTTCGCGGAGCTTGTCCTTGAAACCATCCTCGGAATCACGATCCGCCTGGTTACCCATGTCGGCGGCCTCCTGGAAGGCCATCATCATCGGGCCTTGGATATCTTCGGGAATCGCGTTCCACGTATTGATGTTCATGACCTGGAACTGGATGCCGAAGATCGCTTTCACCTCTGTTGCGTATTTCAAGACCTCGAACATGTTGAACTTGAATGTCCAGATCGGCTGCACGTGGAAACCCTGCACCACGCCCTGTTGCAGCGCGGTATAGGTCTCGGACCACGGAATGGACGTCGGATTCCCGCCCCAAGCCTTCGACAGCTCGATGGCGATCGGCGAGGTCACGGTGCGGAATTTGAGACCGTCGACCTTGCTGGGGTCCGGCAATGGCCGCACGTTGTTCCACAACAGGCGGTAACCACCGGCGCCCACAGGGGGCAGCACCTTGACCGGCACATTGCTCTCGAATTTCGCGGCCTGCTGCTTCCAGACGTCGCTCTTGGCCACGTTCAGGTATTGATCCCAGCTGGTGATGACATAAGGCAAATCGACAAAGTCAAACGCATTGTTGAACTTCGAGAACTGCGCCGTCACGTTGCTCGTGATGTCGATGAAACCAGTCTGCACGGCCTCGAGCTGCGATAGGTCCGTCCCCAGTGTCGACGAGTGATGGACATCGAACTTCACCTCGATGTCGTACTTCTCGGCGAGAATGCGGGGGACTTCTGAAACGGAGATGTAGGACGGATCGCCTTCACGGCCGTTCAGGCCCGCAACGATGGGCCTCAGAAACTTTTTCTGTTGCGCTGAGCGAGTCAACGCCGGAAAACCGGTGATGACTGCGCCGGCTGCCGCCGCGGCAGCCGTTGTCTTAAGAGCATCGCGCCGAGACAGGCCCTTCTTCTTGATCTTGCTCATGACTCCTCCCTTGTGACGCCCCCAAACTGATGAACGACTGTGGAGCGAATGTTGAACACGCAATTACACGGCATTGACTATCGGAAAGGCAATGCAAATTTCGGGTTCAATCCCTATTTGGGAATCGGCACCCTTTGACCTGTCATTGCCGATTCGTATGCAAGCAGGATCATCTGCAGTGAAAGCCTGCCGTCTTCGATGGTATTCGGCGGCTCAACGCCCTGAACCAAAGCTTCAATGAATTGAATGGGGTTCTGCTGATGGAACTGGGGCGTCGTCTTGAATCGGGGAACGATATCCGAGATTGTCCATTGCCGAGTCGTCACGTCTTGCAGGTTCCCTTCCGAAAGATGGCACACCTTCAAGTAGGCGCCATCCGTCACGTCTCGAGAAGCGAGGTCGATACCGCTCAAGACCGCGGTCCCCTTGGTACCGAATATCTCGACTGAATTGTCTCCCGCGGCGAAAGTGTTGCTCGCCGCAAGTTCGCAGATCAGACCGTTCTCAAAAGTAAAAATGGCGACGCCCAGGTCCTCCACCTCGTGGCCCATGGGGTAAGAGATTGCCGCCGTCACAGCATCGGGTTCCCCGAACATCCAGCGGATGAAGTCGGCACCGTGGACGCCTTCGTCTAGCAGGGATCCGCCGCCGGAAAGGATGGGATCCTCTGGCCAGCCTGAATGGGCCGCACCGCTCATCAAACCGTAGAGATGGCCGTGGCGCACACGCATGAGCGTGATTCGGCCGAGTTCTCCATCGTCGACCAGGCGCTTCAGCTCGTGGTTCACGGGATCGAAGCGCTTGGGGAAGCTCTGCATGAATGAAACGCCGGCCTGCTGCACGGCCGCCTCAATTCGATCGCAACCCTCCATTGTTGTCGCCAGGGGCTTTTCGAGCAGCATGTGGCAGCCCTTGGCCGCGGCACGTTCGGCAAGTTCGACGTGATTTAGTGTCTCCGATGTGATCGCGATGGCATCGCAGGCATCCAGAAGAGCATCCAGGTCTGCCCAATACTCGGTGCCATATTCTTTGGCAGCTGCTTTACCGCGTTCGGGATCGTCATCCCAGATACCGACAAACTCTGCCAGCTCCGAATCCGCGACGGCCCGCGACCAGAAGTTCGCGTGATACATCGCAAAACTCAACACGCCGAAGCGGATGGGAGGCTCGACCTTCGGAGCCATGTCTTCCTACTAATTCTATTGAAGGGCGGCCCACTTGCCGCCGTCGACGATGATGGTAACGCCACTGACCCAAGAAGCCTCGTCGGAGGCCACAAATAGAATCGCGTTGGCCAGCTCCTCCGGCTGACCGAAACGCTTCATTGGCTGCGCTTCCTGCCTCCGCGCCCAGGACTCCGCGTCGCCCGTCCCCTGCTTCAACATTGGCGTCTCGACATTTCCCGGCGCGATACAGTTAATCCGGATGCCGAGGGGCGTGTACTGGTAGGCGGACGCCTTGGTCAGGTGGATGACCCCGGCCTTAGCCACTTCATATGGAATTGATGGGGTGGGGCCTCGATAAGCGGACATCGCGGCCAGATTTACGATCGTGCCGCCTCCCCCATCCGACATTGCCGGAAGGACGTACTTGCAGCACAGGAATGTGCCGCGAAGATTGACCTCCATCATGCGGTCCCAGTCTGACTCCTCGGTATCCTGCAGTAGAGGCGTGTTGATGAGGGTCGCCGCGCTATTGACCAGGATGTCGACCCTGCCGAAACGGTCGAGGGTATTCTTCATAAGTCGTTCGACCTGGTCGACAACTGCCACATCGGTCGGGATGATTTCCGACTCGCCACCGGCTGCCTCGATACCGCTTTGGGTTTCCCGTGAGCTGGCCTCGTCCATATCCGCGATCACGACCCGGGCGCCCTCCTCACCGAAGCGCACGGCCGTCGCCTGACCAATACCTGATCCAGCACCGGTAACAATCGCAACCTTATCTTCGAGACGGTTTCCCACGACCTATCCAATCGCGCCTTCGTCAATAAGCAGTTTGATATCAGCCTCAGTGTAACCGAGAAGGTCACCGATGATCTTCCGTCCGTGTTCGTTTCGCTCAGGTGCCGCATTCAGAGGGTGAGATGAGGCCCCCGCCACGCGCACTGGCGAACGCGCGACCCGTGCGGATTCACCGTTTGAGAGCGAAATACTCTCTGTCATCTGCCGGTGCCGCGCCTGGGGCGTTTTCATCGCCTCGGCGACGTCGAGAACCGGCGCGGCAGGAACGTCGTGTTCTATCAGCGTTTCGATCCAGGCATCCCTGGTTCGCGTCTCGAAAATCTCTCGAAGCGTTTCCTCAAGCTCATTCCGGTTGGCGATTCGCGACCGATTGTCACGAAAGCGAGGATCGTCTGCCAGTTCAGGTTTTCCCACCGCTGCTGCCAGATTGGCGAAGAACTTCTCCACCCCCACCGCTGCGATCACGATGGGGCGGTCCTGGGTCTGGAATGCCGTGTAGGGCACCAGATAAGGATGCGACGCACCATGGGGTTGAGGGACTTCGCCGGTCGCACCCAGATTCGTGACTTCATCGCCCAACATGGCCAGCTGACAATCGAGCAAAGACAGTTCGAGGTGGCGACCCTCGCCTGTCCTGTCACGATGAGACAGCGCGGCGGCCATCGTCAGTGCCGCATAGAGGCCGCCGCTGGTATCGCCAAAATGCAGGGGGATAGCTGCGGGATCGGCGGCGTCGTGACCCGTCAGGCTCATGGTGCCGGACAAGGCCTGAACGATGATGTCGTATCCGGGCCGCTCGGCCCACGGTCCATCCTGTCCGAACCCGCTTAGGGAAACGCAGATTATGGACGGATTCACCTCTCGCAAGGACTGGTAATCAAGTTGAAGGCGTTCCAATACTCCGGGTCGAAAGTTATCGAAGACAACGTCGGCCTTCCCGGCAAGTTCGTAGAACAGTTCTCTCCCGCGGGTGGCCTTGAGATCGAGGCAGAGGCTCTTTTTGTTCCGGTTATAGGTATGAAACTGCGCAGCCTCCCCTCGGATTTCAGGCCCGATACCACTATTGCGGACAGGATCACCACCCATCGGCTCGATTTTGATCACATCCGCCCCGAGATCTGCGAGGATCATGGTGGCAAAGGGTCCCGCCACAAACATGGACAGATCGAGGATCAGGACACCTTCGAGAAGGCCGGTCCAGGTACCGCTGTCCGTCCGCGACCCCTCCGCCGTTACCATTGCCAGACCCGTGCGGCGTTGGCCCAGAGATATCCTTCGAGGGACTCCGGGCGCAGGTCCATGGCACGTGCCTCGGCAATAGGGCCGGCAAAATCCATGAGCGGATACCCTGTGCCGAACATCACTTTGTCCCGCCCGTAAGAGTTGAGGAAATGACGGAGGCTGGGTGGCAGATACTTTGGACGATGTCCGGACGTATCGATGTAGAGGTTGGGGTGTTTCCAGGCGAGAGAAATCAGCTCATCGGTCCACGGATAGCCAGCATGCCCGGCAATGATCGTGAGCTCGGGAAAATGGAGTGCAACATCGTCCAGGTAAAGCGGTCGGCCGACTTCTGAACGACGCATGACCGCAGTGTGACCGGTGAGCACAAGTACCGGGATTTCCAAATCAACACACGCAGCATAAAGCGGATAGTAGATGGCATCGTTCGGTGGGCGGTCATACAGAAAGGGCAGAAGTTTGAGTCCCCTGAAACCAAGGGTTTCCACCGCGTGGCGCAATTCCAGCACCGCAGACATCCCGAGTGTCGGGTCTACGCTCGCGCACCCCACAAGCGTCTCCGGCATCTGGCTGATGATGCCGGCGACGACGTCATTGCTGACAGGGGATTCCGGGAAAGCGGTCGCCGATATGACAACCCGGTCAATCGAGCCATCCCCGACATCTGTCGCAAGCCGTTCCGGGGTAATGCCGGCCCGCTCATTTAGGCCCAGCCGGTCATACAAGGTTTGCAGATCGGACAGCGCAGCGAACAATGCACTGTCCCACCAGTTGGCCCAAACGTCTGCGACACTTCCCGATATCGACGGGGCTACTTCGCTCATGATGCCCAGATCACACGGTCAGGATCGCAGAACCCGGCCCGAAGACGCCTCCATCAACTTGCCGTCCTTGAATACGGATTCACCGTTGACGATGGTGTGTTCGATTCCGTGTGACGGCCGCACCATCCGTTTTGCACCGCCCGGCAGGTCATAGGAACGATCATTCCGTTCAGGTGATCCCACGCTTTCGGGATCGAAGATCGTGATGTCGGCGTGGTTGCCGGTCTTGAGCTGACCGCGACCCTCGATACCAAATAACTCCGCCGGTTCGGAGGTCAACTTCTGGACGGCACGCTCAAGGGACATGGCCTGACGATCCCGCACCCAGGTGCCGAGAAGGTGTGTCGGATAGCCCGAATCGCAGAGCATATCGACGTGCGCCCCCCCATCACCCAACCCAATGACGACATGCGGATGGTTGAGTATCCGCGACATGCTATCCACCTTGGTGTTGAACGATGTGAAGATGAACTCGTTATTGACATCGTCCTCGAGCGTGATGTCGAGCAACGTGTCAACGTCATCCTTTCCCTGCTCCCGCGCGATCTCGGTCACCGTGTATCCCTCGAACTTCTTCAGTTCAGGATTCTTGACCTCGTGCAGGATAATTCGGTTGAAATCCGAAAAGTTGATCGGATCCTTCAGCTCTTCGCGGAACGCATTGCGGAACTGAGAATCCGCATATACCGCGCGCTGTCCTTCCTTGGACTGGTCGACAAATACCTGATTCCAGGACGGAAATGCTGCGAAGGAGAAAGGATTCCGCATGCTGAATTCGCGCGTGAGCGGCAACGGTAAGATCTGAGGACGGACACCTCTCTCCAGAAGGGGCGCCGTCTTCTCCAACGTGTCCTGGGCTGCATTCGGAATGTCGTCTCGATCCACGAGACCCAGGAATGTGACGGGTCGACAACTTTCGGTCAGCAGCATGTCAAGTAAGGCATACTGGTCATCATCGATCACACCGAGTTTCTTGGTCGCAGCGATTTCGATGGTCCCTTTGCCGCGTGCCTTGAGCACGCGTGCATAAGCGGTCAGTTCGGCATCGTCCGCATTTCGGCAGGCCAGCGGCCGGCCTTCGTAGCCCACATGCTGATTGAGAATTGTGGTGGAGAGCCCAAAGGCCCCGGCATCGATCGCCTCTCCTATGAGTCCGGCAATCTTCTTAATCTCCTCTGGTGTCGCGGCGCGGTCCATTGACTCCTCGCCCATGACGTAATGTCGAAAGGGCGTCAGCGGGGCGAGAAACGCAAGGTTGACCGCCGGATTGCGAGCCTGCGCCGCATCCATGAACTCCGGAAATGTTTCCCAATCCCACGTGATGCCGGTGTTGAGAACATCGAACGGAATGCCTTCCACATTGACGAGGTCCCGCATGGCGATCTCTCGGGTTTCCGGAAGGCATGGAGCAATACCGACACCGCAATTTCCCATCACGACGCTGGTGACGCCATGCCAAGAGGAGGGCGTAACCGCCCCATCCCAGCAAATCTGCGCATCGTAATGCGTGTGCGGGTCAATAAACCCAGGTGAGACCACGCAATCACTCGCATCGACGATTTCTTCCGCCCCGTCGGTGATCTTCCCGATTTCCACGATCTTCCCGTCCGCAACCGCGACGTCGGCGCGTTGTGCGGGCGCCCCGGAGCCATCAACGACGGTTCCGTTCTTGATCACCAAATCGTAGGCCATGGGTCACTCTCCCAGCGGGTTCGCGTCAATCAGCAGTGGAAATTCCTAGGTACTCGCATGAATTCTATACACTTATGTCCCTACCGCGTCACGAGGGACGTCAGCAGCATTCACTCGTAGACTTGCATGCACCGGTCCAGCGCGCTGTGATGCATCGACAAATCAACGGTGTTTCCCAGTTGGAGCGAGCCTTGGCGACAGGCAATGTACGACGCGCAGATGTAAATGGTGGCCGATTGTGGCGCCGCCACATGGAGATGGCGGAACTCGGTGCCACACCGAAAGGGGGTGTGAACCGCCCCGCACTCACCCCGACGGACATCGAGGTCCATGTGCGGCTTGCCGAATGGGCTCGCGCACGCGAGTTCGCCGTGGAGATCGACGCCTACGGCAATCAGTTCATGCGGAGGTCCGGTTCGGAAAGTAGAGCCGGCGCCATCGCCAGCGGTTCCCATTCCGATACACAGCCCACAGGTGGCCGTTTTGACGGCATTTCCGGGGTGCTGTCGGCCGTCGAGGCACTGGAGGTCATCGACGATGCGGGGATCGAGACGCGCCATCCACTCGAGGCGATCATCTGGAACAATGAGGAGGGGACGCGGTTCAGCCCGACCAACCTCGGTTCCGCGGTGTATGTGGGCTCCGTCCCCATCGAAACGATGTTGGCGGCAACCGATGGGGACGGCGTGACCATGAAGGAAGCGGTTCAGAACCTACGCGATGCCATCCCCTGGGCCGGCGTGCGGGAACTTGGTGCGCCCATGGCGGCCTTCATTGAATCTCACATTGAACAGGGGCCGGAGCTCGAAGCGGAAGAGCTCGACATCGGTGTGGTCACCGCTATCCAGGGAACCAGAAAACTCGAGGTCGAGATCATTGGAGATGAGGCGCACGCCGGAACCACGCCGGAACGGATGCGGCGAGATGCATTCGTGGATGCAGTAAGCGTGGCCAGCGCGCTGCGCGAGCTGTTTCATGATCCCGATGACATCATGCGCTTCACGATTGGCCGGTTCGAAGTATCTCCGGGGGCCCTAGCCGTGGTTCCCGGTCACGTGTTCTTCACCATCGACATCCGGCATCCCGACAATGCGACCCTGGCCCGCCTGGGCGACCAGGTGGAGGCGGTATGTACCGAAGCCGCGTCGCGCTGTGAAGTTCGCGTTGTGGAGACCCGGCGCGCGGACTCGACACCCTTCGTGGGCCTTGTACCCGAAGCAGTGGAAGCCGCTAGTCGGGAACGGGGATACGCCTACAAGCACATGCCGTCAGGCGCCGGCCATGACGCGCGTTATGTCTCGGAGATCTGTCCGAGTGGGATGGTCTTTGTCCCGTGCGAGAGTGGCCTCAGCCATAATGAACGGGAGAACGCGACGGCCGATGATCTTGCGAGGGGCGCCCAGGTCGTCGCCGACACACTTCTGATTCTGGACGAGAGGCTGTAGCGCAAGCCATGTCTGAAGGTCCAATCCGTGACTTCGTCGGCTATGGCCGGAATCCGCCCGATCCTAAGTGGCCTGGAAACGCACGCCTCGCGCTCAACATTATTCTCAACTACGAAGAGGGTGCGGAATATTCCGTGCTGGACGGCGACCCGCATTCTGAATCCATGCTCTCGGAGGTGGCGGCCCAACCCCTCATGGGGGAACGCAACCTCAATGTCGAGTCATCGTACGAGTACGGCAGCCGTGCCGGCGTATGGCGGATCCTGCGGGTATTCGCCGAAAGGAAATTGCCCCTGACGATCTATGGGGTCGGCGCGGCGCTCGAACGAAATCCCGCTGTCGCCGAGGAAACCGCACGCATGGATTGCGACTATGTCGGCCATGGCTGGCGCTGGATCGATTACCACAACATGCCTGCGGACGAAGAGCGGGAACACATTAGGCTTTGCGTCGATGCCATCGAGCGATTGACCGGTAAGCGACCCATGGGCTGGTTCACGGGCAGACCCAGTCTCAATACGCGTCGCCTGGTGGTTGAAGAAGGCGGGTTCCTTTACGACTGCGACGCTATCAACGATGACCTGCCTTATTGGGTCGATGTCGATGGCAAACGGCACCTGGTGATCTGCCATACCTTCGATTCCAACGACGGCCGATTCACGCGAGGTCAGGGATTCGCCACGGCGGAGCACTGGTTCACCTACATGCGAGATGCCTTCGACTGGCTCTACCGCGAGGGTGAGTCGGCGCCAAAATTTCTGACGGTCGCGATGCACTGCCGAATGATCGGCCGGCCCGGACGCATCAGCGCCCTGACACGATTTCTCGATCATGTAGAAAGCCACAAAGACGTGTGGCTTTGCCATCGCGAGGAGATCGCGCGGCACTGGCACGAGAACCACGCTGACTGAGCCGGATCGATTGCCAGCGTCGTCGAGCGTGATACGCTCTCAATTATCTATGGAAACCTTCCCCGAGAAACGCCAGTGACACACGGTCTGAACATCGTCGAGCCAGAAACGCCGACCAACGAAGTTACAGAGCTCCTCCTTCGTGACGGTTACGTGGTTATCCAGGACCTCGCCGTTTCGGAGGCAGAGGCAATTCGGGAAGAGTTGATTCCACATATGGATGCCACGCCTTACGGTGAGAACGAGTGGCTCGGTCAAAACACTAAAAGATGCGGGGGCGTTCTCAGGAAGTCGAATGGCGCACGGGAACTCGCCATACATCCAACTGTCATGGCCCTCGCAGACCACTTCCTGCTCCCGAACTGCGCGCGCTACCAGCTCAATGTCGCGGGGGTAATACAAATTGAGCCCGGCGAAGGCGGACAGCCGCTGCATAGGGACACTGCACTCTATCCCTTCCGGCACCCTTGCCCGCCGATCTTGATGGGAACCATGTGGGCGATCCGTGATTTCACGGAGGCGAACGGCGGAACCCGCCTAGTACCCAGAAGTCATATGTGGAAATGGGATCGCGAGCCTTTCGAGGACGAGGTCATCAGCGTTGAAATGCCTGCGGGATCCTTGTTGATCTATGACGGCAGTGCATGGCACGGCGGCGGAGAGAATAAGTCAAACGCAGTTCGCACCGGGCTGGCCATACAGTACTCCGTGGGCTGGCTACGCCAGGAAGAGAATCAGTACCTCGCCAACCCGCCTGAAGTTGCGCGCGAATACCCAGAAGAACTACAGCGTCTCATCGGCTATGACTTTGGCGGACCCTTCCTTGGGTTCGTGGACGGTGACGATCCCTACAGAGTCCTCGAACTCGGCTATGACGCCCCGCCGCGGCGAGCCATGCACCGATCGCGACCTGAGATCGATGCGGCAGCCCAGCGCATGTCGTTTCTCCCGCTGGGCACCGAGGAAGCCATCCCAACGCCCGAACGCGAGGGGCAACGTGTGAAGACCCAGCTCGGAGGATTCGAAGAAGCCCAGTAGGCGCTTCCAGACCCATGATCCTCTCCTCCCAGGATAAATCTTTCGATCTGTCGGTGCCCATCATTGTCATCGGCGCGGGGGCTTGCGGCATCTGCGCGGCGTTGACCGCAAAGGAGAACGGGGTGGAGTCGATTCTCCTGGAACGGGACGAAACGCCGAGCGGCTCGTCGGCGCTGTCAACCTGCTTGATTCCCGCTGCCGGGACCAAGTTGCAGCGAGAAGAGGGTGTCGAGGATTCAATAGATCAATTCGCGGCCGATCTCATCGCGAAGGCCAAGGAGCAGAACGATCCGGAGATGGCCCGCTGGGTCGCTGAAGCTTCCGGTTCAACCGTGGACTGGCTTGTCGAAACGGTCGGACTACCGCTGACCCTGGTCAAAGGCTTCAAATACCCGGGCCATTCCGTCTTTCGGATGCACGGATCTCCCAATCGTACGGGCAGCGAACTCATGGGTGTCCTGACCGATACGATTGCCCGCGAGAACCTGGATATCGCCGCTCCGGCGCCGGTGACCGACCTGTTCGCCGACGAATCCGGTCACGTTCATGGCGTCCGTATCACGCGACCCGATGGTGCGATCGAGGACATTGGCTGTCAGGCACTCATCCTCGCCTGCAACGGTTATGGCGGCAATCTGGAGATGGTCGAGCAACACATCCCGGAGATGGCCGATGCACTCTACTTCGGTCATGTCGGCAATCAGGGTGATGCGGTTCTGTGGGGAGAGGCGCTTGGCGCCGCGACGGCCGATCTCGGTTCTTATCAGGGCCACGGTGCGGTCACCCATCCCCACGGCACGCTGATCTTCTGGGGCGTCCTGACAGAAGGTGGGATTCAGGTAAACCTGGAGGGAAATCGATTCTCCAACGAGGTGCGAGGGTATTCGGAACAGGCTGTGGACGTGATCAACCAGCCCGATCATGTCGTCTGGGAAATCTGGGACCATGGTGGGCACGAGCTGGGATTGGCGTTTCAGGATTATCGGGAGGGCCTGGAGGTCGGAGCGATACGAGAGGCCCGGACGATCGACGAAGTCGCAGAAAAGAGCGGCATGCCGCCGGCGGCGCTGACATCAACATTCGAAAGCGTCGAAGCCTGTATCCGCGGTGAAGCCGAAGACGCCTGGGGGCGCAACTGGCAAGGCGTTGAGTTACTCCAGCCCCCTTATTATTTCGCGAAGGTCACTGGTGCGCTGTTTCACACTCAGGGTGGCCTTGTGGTCAATGAACACGCTCGCGTGCTGCGGGAAGACGGCACTCTCCTACCCAATGTCTTCGCCGGTGGGGGTGCCGCCCGTGGTCTGTCAGGTCCGTCGCGCTGGGGCTATTTGTCCGGCAACGGCCTCCTGACGGCGACAGTGCTTGGCCGAATCGCAGGGCGGGAAGCGGCAAAGCTTATCGCCGCGAAGTGAAGAGTTCATCCCTGAAGCGCTAGGGATCAGGTTTCGCTCGCAAGTGTCGTGACGTCCGTGATGCGGTCGAGGATGGTATCGACTTCAGCCACCAGCTGTTGCGCGAGGGGCAGAACCGTCTCGTCATCGACATCTTCTTCGATCATCTCGCTGAAACCCTTGATGGCTCCCAGGGGATTCCGAAGCTCATGACGAAATAACCCGGCAGCTTGGACGTCATCGAACTGCGGCCCCGCTGCCTCCTGTTGAATTGCATTGGACAGTTGCTGGATCGGCTGAATGGCTGCCCTCAATTCGTTGATAATCTCGACGAATCCGGCGCGATAAGGAGAGTTCGGGTCGCCCATAGCGCTGCTCATGAGCCGTTCCCACCGGCATCAGTCACTGGCTGTACATCCAAATCCCTCAATTCCGTGCGTACATCCGGCAAGAGGCGCCGCGACAACATATCCCGGTTCATTTCGTTGTCTTCAACAAGCAGGATTTTAGGCATCGATTGATCTACCCAATTCCGGGAGTTACCTCTGGCCCGCCCGTATGACGTCGAGCGCTATGGTACGAAAGCGCACAGTACAATGGATGGTGCGATAAAAGAATTGGCCTGAACACTTGCCTTCGAATACCGGCAATGACCTGAATTGGCGGACTTATCCCCGATTCTTCTTCCAAACGGGCGCGCAGGCAGTTCGTGAAGCGACCGCACCAGACAGGCGTTCAACCTTGGGGATATGGGTGGGCCGCCAGTCTTCTTGCTGGGCCCAGCGGCTGACCACGGCGATATAGATATCGCTGAGACAGAACCCGGACCCAAGGAGGTATGGGTCACCGTTGATGTTGTCTTCGACTATTTTCCAGCGCTCACGCCAGATTTCGCAGGCGAGTTCTCGTACGGGCTCCACATCGGAATTGGGATCGGGAGAGAAGCGCTCCGGATAATCTCTGATCTCGACGATGGGGTAGATCTCGCTCGCGACGAACATAAGCCAGCGAAGGGCTTGCGCGTAATCGGCTGAGTCAGCCGCCGGCAGCAGGTTTGCGTCTGGGTGGAGACGGTCGAGGGTGAGGAGGATGGCAACGGACTCGGTCAGCGTCTCGCCACTCGGCATGATCAGCGCCGGAACTTTGCGCTGCGGGTTCAGGGCGGCGTATTCCGATGCCCGCTGCTCGTCTGTCCTGAGATTGACGGTCCGGAACTCGTACTCAGCACCGATCTCGGCGAGTGCGAGTTCAACCGTCAGGGAACCCGAACCGGGACTTCCATAGAGAATGTAAGACACGCGCGACCCCCTTGATGCGCTCTGGTGCGTTCAACCGCCTGGTCGGCCATTTCGTGGCGCATATTAGAGGATTGGGATTTCCGCACCAGTCATCAGAATCATGCCTGCTCAGCCTTGCAGTTCAGTCAGCAACTCGGCAAGGAGCTCCATACCGGCGCCCCAACCCTTGTCCATGCTTTCCAGCGCGGCAGAGAATCCTGCGATCTCGGCTTCGGTCGCTTCGTAGGGCTCCTAGGTCAGGCGCATTCGGGTCTGGTCTCCGTCTGCTTCGAAGGTCACCGTGGTGAGTAGTGTCCGGGGCCAATCCGGCATCATGGGCGATGAAATGATGTTCCACTCCGCATCCGAGGACGAGTGAAGCCAGACCAGGCGCTCGGGCATCGCCACCTCGGTGTACTCGACCCGCTGGTAGTGGGAATTATCACCCCATTTCATTTCGACCAGCCACAGCCCGCCGGGTTTCACGTCCATGCGATGCACGATCGTATCCACCCGGGCTCCCTACCAGCGCGAAACCAGCTCCGGATCGGTCCAGGCTTTCCACACCAACTCTCGCGGCGCATCGAATTCGCGTTCCAGCACATAGATCGGCAGTTCACTCATCCCTGGATCCTTCCGCCTCAGCCCGTTTCATTTCATCAAGCAAACCATCGAGCTGTTCGAAGCTCGATGACCAGAAATCCTTGAATTCTTCGAGCCAGCCGACGGCCGCCGCCATTGGTTCAGCCTTCAACCGGGCCGGACGGCGTTGTTTTTCGATGTCGCGCTCAACCAGCCCTGCCCGTTCCAGCACCTTCAGGTGTTTGGATATCGCCGGCTGGCTCATGTCAAAGGGAGCGGCGATCTCGTTTACAGAAGCCTCGCCCGCTGCCAATCGGCTCAGGATCGAGCGTCGTGTCGGATCCGCCAACGCGGCAAAGACCGCATCCAGATCTTGAAAATCAGATATATAACCATATAGTTCCATAACTAAGAAGTTATATTTCTGAACTGAGTCCGTCAAGCCTGGTTGTTACATCGAAACAGGTGCCCGCGAATTGCGCTGGCAAACTGGCCGGGCGTGTCAGGGCTTAATCCGAGGATTGGTCTTCGAGCAGAATGACGTGACCGCTTGCGCACAGGTATTCAACCAGCGGCCTCACGTGGTCTGGGATAGACATGTCATCGAGTTTGACGATCCCGGAACCGTTACTGCCGTGGTCCACGTAAAGTGTCGTGTCCGAGAGGAAGAGCCTACCCAGTCCTTCGAGGAAACCGCCGTCCAGGCCATCGTAGTTCTCCGAGCGCACGACACCGGTGAAATCATCCAGGTTAGCGATGAGCGCGACGGGTTCGCGTGTGTAGCGTGCCAGGTACTCCCGAATACGGAAATAACGGAAGTACTTGGAAACCAGGACATGGAAGCCGAGACCGGCCAGCGCCCGCATGCGCGCCAAAATTTCCTCCGTCTCGAAATCGTCCGCGTCCTCGTCATGGGACATGGAGATCTCAATCAGGAAAAGGCACTTGTCCTCGGTCACGCCTGACTGTGACAGGAAGCGGTTCTTGGCGGCCTCAAACATCTTCAGGTCCGCCTCTGTCTCTGCCTGCATCTCACAGCGCATCCCAAGAACGCTATGCCTGTATAGAACGTCCGCGGGCATGACGACCTCTCCGTCGGCATCGAACAGGACAGCCCGCGTCAGACTCGCCTTGACGAGTTCCGGAGCGACATGCTGAACGTCGATGGACCCCAGCGTCGGGCCGTGCAGCTCGACGAAATCGATCTCGATCCGGCCCCACTTGAGATTGTCTTTCAGGCTGCGCAGGAAGACTTCTGGCTCGTCCGCCAGCGTGTCCGTCAGAAAATAGGCGCTGTGGATGAGGTTCACGCCGAGAACGCCGAGCGCCTCCTGCTGCTCGAGGTTGGTGTCGTCGAGCAGCCGGATGTGCAGTATGATGTCGTCCGGCTCGGCACCGGGCGATGACTGGATCCGAATCCCCATCCAGCCGTGGCATTCACCTTTGCTGCGATAGCCGCGGGCCGCGACCGTATCGGCGAAGGCGAAGAACGTCGAATCATCCGGCCGATGGTCACCAATCCGCGAGATAATGAGGTTGAATTCCTGCGTGAGCATGCGTTCGAGGCGGGAGCGCGAAACATATCGTCCGCCGGGGTCGGCCCCGTAAATCTCGTCGCTGAACTTCATGTCATAGGCAGATATGGTCTTTGCGACCGTGCCCGCGGCGGCGCCGGCCTGGAAAAACCAGCGCGCGACCTCCTGCCCCGCGCCGATCTCTGCGACCGTGCCGTACTTCGACGAATCGAGATTGATGGCCAGCGCCTTCTCGATGGTGCTCAACTTGACGTCATTCATGCGGCAATTCCCCGTAAGGACTCGAGTCACCCAACCAACACGGGCCTGAACCCCTGTCAAATCTCAGATTCGGCCCCGATAACGGGATTTGTTCACAGGTCGGCGCATTACTCATGACGTTAGTACCCGGCGGAGCCTGGGTTGGCTTGAACCACCACAGTCGGATCAGGCCGGCCTGTCCCCCGCGATCTGCACGCGACGCATGATCCGGTCATGTCCAACGACATCGTCCAGGGCCAGGTGCTTGGTGCAACGGTTATCCCAGAACGCGATGGAACCGTCGCGCCAGCGAAATCGGCAGGTGAAGTCCGGCCGGTGACCCCAATCCATGAGCCAGTCGAGCAGGGGCTTGCTCTCGCTCTCGGTCATGTTCTCGAACCCGACCGTGTATGAGTGATTGACGTACAGGCATTTGCGGCCGGTTTCCGGATGGGTGCGTACGACCGGATGCAGCGTCACCGTTTCCTGCCAGTCCGCCTCATCGTGAGCCTTGGTCGTGCGCCCGGCATTTCGTCCGCTGTTCGGTCCGGCCACACGCCGGTCGCTGTGCACGGCCCACAAGCCGTCGAGCAAATCCTTCATGCCATCCGAGAGCTGTTCGTAGGCCGTGTATTGATCCGCGAACAGCGTGTCACCGCCAACTGGCGGCGTTTTGATGGCATAGAGGATAGAGCCCATGGGAGGTTCGACCGCCATCGTCGTGTCGCTGTGCCACTCGAAGCCCACGATGCTGGTATCTCCGGGCTTGCGATGGATGACCAGGATCTCAGGATCATCGCCGGCGACGAAGAAGGGATGGATGAAGATCTCGCCGAAATGGCGGGCCAACCGCTTGTGGGCCTCTACATCCAGATCCTGATCGCGGAAGAAGATGACTCCGTATTCCAGAAACGCTTCGCGTATTTCGCGAACGGTGTCGGGGCTCAGATCCGACGCAAGATCAACGCCCTCAATCTCGGCGCCCAGTGCGCCGCTAGCGGGTACAGCTTTCATCTTCTATCCGGAGAGACAGGTTGAGGTCAGCAAGGCTCTTCACCAGTACATGTGCATGGTCCATGTATGTCCCGCAAACGTCAACAGGCCCACCGGATGGCGGGCCCGTTGCTGATTTTGGTTGCGGGGGGAGGATTCGAACCTCCGACCTTCAGGTTATGAGCCTGACGAGCTACCGGACTGCTCCACCCCGCGTCAACTCGTGTCAGAAAGTGAGGGCCGGAAGTTGGAGACCCTCATCCGGAATTTGATCGTCATCGTGGCTACGGCTGCAAGATTGTCCGGGCGGCGCCCGGGTTTGGTAGGCCTGGCGGTGTCCTACTCTTCCACGCCTTAAGACGCAGTACCATCGGCGCTGAGGGTTTTCACTTCCGAGTTCGGAATGGGGTCGGGTGGTTCCCCCTCGCTATGGCCACCAGGCCGACAAAACCCAGGATTCTTCACCGGAGTCGGTTTGGTATCGCTTGTTTACGCTGTCTGTCATTGCGCAACGTGTCGCTAGCGCGATTCGTCCATTGCGCAAGGTGTGTCTGGTCAACATTGTCGTTTCGGTGTGTGACGATAGGTCTTGTCCGTCATCACGGTCGGATTGGTCACTGCACATGGCGGATCCGAACGCCGCCGAGGCGGCGCAGATTCAAGCCAATCGAGCGATTAGTACCGGTAAGCTTCATGCGTTGCCGCACTTCCACACCCGGCCTATCAACGTGGTCGTCTCCCACGGCTCTCAAGGGAGAACTGGTTTTGAGGCAGGCTTCCCGCTTAGATGCTTTCAGCGGTTATCCTTTCCGTACTTAGCTACCCGGCTGTGCCGCTGGCGCGACAACCGGTCCACCAGAGGTACGTCCACCCCGGTCCTCTCGTACTAGGGGCAGCCCCTCTCAATTCTCCTACACCCACGGCAGATAGGGACCGAACTGTCTCACGACGTTCTAAACCCAGCTC